>TARA_B110000858_G_scaffold130062_1_pt1 | contig 13085 bp, 8 predicted proteins | sample TARA_B110000858 | Tara Oceans TARA_B110000858 (sample SAMEA4398247) | marine metagenome | biome: Polar Biome; feature: [SRF] surface water layer (ENVO:00010504); material: water (ENVO:00002006), including particulate matter (ENVO:01000060) such as... | depth 5 m | reverse complement strand
ATCCAACTTCTCCATATAACCCTGCACGAAGCGTACGTTATCGTAACCTAATTTTTCGCTATGCCAGGCCTGATGCTTTTCAGCCACAGCCAACTGCTCATCGGTCATGTCTAAGCCGACCACTTCACCCTTAGGGCCAACCAGTTGCGCCAGCACATAGACATCTCTGCCAGTACCACAGCCCAAGTCCAGGATGCGACAGCCTTCTAATAAGGCAGGAGCTATTAGCCCGCAGCCGTAATAGCGTGACAATACCTCGGGGTGGATATTGGAAAGCAGGGGCTTCAGCCACTCCGGGACAGCGCTTATGTCACAACATGCAGTGGTTTTGAGATCTTCAGAGCTTTGCAGCTGTTTGCCGTAATAATCTTTTACTACTTCAATTTCTTGCATTCAGGTCCTATCCTCAATATTCAAGGAGCGCTACAACTAGCGCCGAAACTATAACAGGCAAAACAACGATGATGGCGCAACATAATTCTCGGCTTCAGACTCTCGGCCAGGCTGGCGCCTAAGTCGTAATCGGGATCGTCATCCACTAGCGTGCAAGCAAACACGCGTATCTGATCGCCGCGTTTGACCAGCATCCGCGTATGGGAACACATAAAATCGTCTCGGCTCTGTGCTGTGGGGTATTTCAACATACAGTTTTCAGTAACTTCAGGGCTACCATCATCTGTGCCGGGCAGGCCAAAATCAGGAAATACAGTAAAAGCCAGACGCTCACTAATGCCGTTCTCTTGGAATATTGAGTAGAAGGACTCATTAACCGCCTGCTCATTCTCACCGGGTGTCATTTGTCTAGCGATAGAGACTTTGAAGCCTTGCTCGCGCAAGAGTTTAATTCCCCGTAATGATTCTGCAAAGCTACCCTCTCCTCGTCCTTCATCATGCTTGGATTGGTCTGGGTAATCCAAGCTAATACGAAAGCTTATGGGGTGCGGATTATTGCTAAGCGGCGCTAATTGCTTTGCGCGCCCCAAAAGGGCCTGAGTGCCGTTAGTCAGTACGAAACAGGGTAGGTGTTGGCTAGCGAAATCCAAGATATTGACAAAGTCTCGGTTCACAAAAGGCTCTCCGCCAGTAAAGGAGAGTTGTTGTACGCCCAATTCTACCGCCTCATGAATGAAGGGCTTTACCTCATCCAGGGTAAGTAGAGGAATGCGCGTATCTCCAGGATGGGAGCCTTCCAAACAGAATGGACAGGACAGATTACATGCGCTGCCGGTATGTATCCAAAGCTCTTTCAGCGCTGTAGTTTCTATAAATCCTCGCGGGTCACCCTGCCTCGTGTGGGTCCAACTTTCGCCATGACGGGGAGAAATGATCTGCTTAACAGCAATGCGCTGTTTGACAGCCATATCCAGGCTGGGCTTCCTCATCTCAGTATCAATGCTGGACATCTGTTTTCCATGTTTTCTAACAGCACTAAACGGCGTCTGTTAGATGCCTTGTGCGACAAATGATAAGACCCAAGCAGCGATGGATTTGTTGCATGTATCGTAACTTGTTGTACTGGCACTCTCCACTCTTTGCAGAAGAGATCAGCCGCAGGGCCGAGCTAAGAATAGAAGTGCGTGGTAGCGGTCGCCCAGTTTCAGGGATAAATAAATCTGTTCGCTTTCACTCTTGCAAGCTGGTTAGCATTCTGGAGACAGTCTCAGGCGAGTTAGTGTTTCTCGCGATCATATTATACATCACCGGCACTACGAACAGAGTCATTAGCGTCGTCATCAAGACGCCGGAGAAAATTACAACACCCAGCAGTACACGGCTTTCCGAACCGGCACCGGTCGCCGCAATCAGCGGGAGCGCACCCATCAGTGTTGAAATAGCCGTCATCAATACTGGGCGTAGACGCAGATCGCAGGCCTGTACTAATGCCTCGTTAAAATCTAGGCCCTTGTCGCGCAGTTGATTAGCGAACTCCACAATCAAGATACCGTTCTTGCTCGCTATGCCAACGAGAATGATCAGACCAATATTGCTGTAGATATTTAACGAGCCATCCGTTAGCACTAGGCCAAGCAGAGCGCCGAATATAGCAAGCGGTACTGTCGTCATAATAACCAATGGATGAATGAAGCTTTCGAACTGTGCCGCCAACACCAGAAAGACAACTAGTAGTGCTAACAGGAAAATAGTAAAGAGGCCGCCACTGGAATCCTTTAGCTCCAGAGACTCGCCCTTGTAGTCGATCTGAGCATAGTCCGGCAATTCTTGTAGCACGATATCTTCGAGAAATTTCAGGGCGGCATCAAGATTCGTGCCTGCAGTGAGCCCTGCACTGATTGTTATGGAACGAACGCGGTTATAACGATTGAATGATGTGGCGCTGGCCGAGTTCTCGATGGTAACGAGATTCGACAGGGGAATCAGACGTCCCGTTACGTCTGAACGGACATAGATATTCGTTAGATCGTCGGGGCTGGCGCGCTGTGCCTCCTCCGACTGCAGGATCACATCATATTCCTCACCAAGATTGGCGAAGGTGGTGACGCGACTCTCGCTCATCATGGCCTGCAGTGTGCGACCAATAGACTGTATGGAGACGCCCAGATCACCCGCTCTGATCTTGTCGACCGTTACCGTCAAACCGGGTTTTGTTTCGTTGTAGTCCGACATAGGGCGCACAAAGAGGCCGCTATCTTCTGCCCGACGAATAAGCATGTCGCGCCACTGTGCTAGCTCTTCATAGCTGCGGCCGCCCAAGACGAACTGCACCGGCTGGCCACCACCGCCGCGCACTAAGCCGGAGCGCATGAATGTCCTGACTTGCATCGCAGGCATCTTCTCAGCCCACTTCTCATTCAGTTCAGCCATAAGCTGAGTCGTGGGTTTAATCCGCTCATCCCAGCCAGGGAGAGCAATAACACTAAAGGCACTATTGACGCTACCCCCTCCCCTGATCATAGCGACGACATTGCTGACTTCACCACGTTCGATATAGGGTAAGACCTCACCCTGCATAATATTCAATTGCCCTTTCATGAAATCGAGGCTGGCACCTTCGGGGCCCTGCACTCGGGCAATAAATATCCCCTGATCTTCCTGCGGCGCATAGGCGGTCGGCACGAGTTGCAATAGATAATAAATCCCCGAGCCCACCAACAGCAGAATAATCAACACACCCCAACTGTAGCGCAGGCAATTCTCCAGCATGTCGTGGTAGCCACGCTGCAACCAGCGAAATAGTATATCGACACGGCGTGTCAGCCAGGTCTCGCGGGCATTATTCGTCAATAATTTGGAACTCAGCATCGGTGTCAGCGACAGAGCGAGTACGCTGGAGAAGATGACGGCACCACCGATAGTCACCGCCAACTCGTAGAAGATAATGCCCATATTGCCTTCCATGAAAACCACAGGCACGAAGACTGCCAATAGCACCGCCGTGGTCGCGATAACCGCAAAGGCTACCTCCCTCGATCCATTAAAGGCGGCAAGTAGAGGGGCTTCGCCCTCTTCGACTCGGCGCTGAATATTCTCCAACACGACGATGGAGTCATCCACTACCAGACCCACACATAACACCAGAGCGAGTAGCGTAATCAGATTGATCGATAAGTCGAATAGCGCCAGCACGATAAAGGCCGATAGCAGGCACACCGGAATGGTCACCGCCGGAATTAACATGGCACGAAACGAACCCAGGAACATGTAGATCACTAGGCTGACCAGCGCAACCGTAAGAAAAATCGTAGAATACACAGAGGAAATAGCATTCTCGATATAGTCGGCGTCGCTGGATGACAACTCCAGAGCCATGTGACTAGGCAGAGTTGCTCGGATTTTGTCGGCTATCGCCAAGGTTCCGCGCAAGACGGAAAGACTGTTCGCCGTCGATTGTTTGACAATGCCCATGCCAATCGCTTCGACACCATTGCCGCGGAAGGTGGAACGCTCGTTGTCTGCACCAATCTCGACGCGTGCCACCTCACCCAGTGTGACTCGATGGCCACCCGCGCCACGCGCGATGACTAGCTGTTCGAAATCCTCCGGGGCCTGATAGATTCGCTCTACCCTGACCGCGAACTCGAGATTCGTTGAATCGATGCGCCCGGCGGGTAGCTCTAAGTTTTCGCGACGCAGTGCCGATTCCACGTCCGTGACTGTGAGGCCGCGGGCCGCGAGGGCGACGCGGTCTAGCCACACCCGCATAGCATAGCCCCCATTACCGATGAGCCGAATGTTAGCGACGCCATCGACAACTGAAAACTGATCGATAATGATTCGATTAGCGTAGTCATTCAACTCAAGAAAGGACATCTCAGTGCTGGTGAGATTAAAATACTGAATCGGCGAGGCATCACTGTCCGCTTTCGCGATAGTTGGGGCGTCAACTGAATCCGGCAGAGACCGCACGACTCGAGATATCTTGTCGCGAATGTCATTCGCCGCGACATCGATATCTCGATCCACAGAGAACTCGACCGAGATGTTCGAACTGCCATCGCTACTGGATGAGTTAATCGAAGCGACCCCCTCAATACCATTTATCTGGTCTTCAAGAATCTGGGTGATCTGGCTCTCTACAACCTCTGCTGAAGCTCCGGGATAGCTGGTTCTAATGGAGACAACCGGAGGGCTAGTGTCTGGATATTCACGTAGCGGCAATTCCAGAAATGACATTATGCCGAAGGCAATCAGCATCAAACTGATTACCGAGGCGAAGACCGGTCGCTTAACTGAGACATCGGAGAGAATCATGGAGTCAACCTAGCTGAGAAGAGTTTGTTGGTATGACATAGGCGGCAGCACCTAACTCAAGGTGTATCTAGCTCAAGAGTTGTAGCAGCAGGAGATTCGATCTCACCCATAACACGTACGGTTTGGCCGGAACGTAACTGTGCAATTCCCTCGGTGACTACTCTCTGACCAGGGCTTAGACCACTTAGCACTTCGACCTGCCCCGGTCGACGACGGCCCAGCACTACTTCCGTTTGCTGCACGACATTCAGCGGGCCGAGAATGAATACTGTCTGCTCACCCTCGGTTACCGTTACTGCCAATTCCGGCACTAAGGTAGCCTGGGTTTCGTTCAGCTGTAGTGAAACCGTCAACAACATGCCGGGGCGCAGAATCGCATCCGGGTTCGGGATATGCGCACGAATGGAAACAGAGCGTGTCACTGGGTCGATTCGAGAACCAATAACCCGAATCACCCCGTTAAAAACACGATCTGGATAGACGATGCTCTTGGCCTCTATTGTTTGACCCACTGCGACATCTGCCAGATAAACCTCAGGAATGGTAAAGTCGAGCTTGATCAGTGAGATGTCATCCAGCGTCGTTATCGCGGTATTCGGTGACAGCAGACTGCCTTCACTCACACTTCTAAACCCCAACAGACCATCGAAGGGAGCGCGCACGAGGCGCTCATTCATTGCCACTATCACACCGTTAAGCCTAGCCTTGGATGTCTCCATGTTGGCGCGAGCCTGATCGAGATCCGTGGTGGCTACCAAATTACTGGCCACCAAATTCTTCAAACGCTCGTACTGACGCTTCGCTTCATTGGCGCTAGCCTGAGCTTCAGCGAGCCGGCTTGCCTCACTAGAGTTAGTAAGCTCAAGCAGAATATCGCCTTGCTGAGTAAATTGGCCATCCTCAAAATGCACCTTGCTGATGGTGTCGGATACTTTTGCTGTGAGATTAACCGACTCATTCGCTATCGCAGTACCGATCGATTCAACCTGATCTGCGATCGACTGAGTGACGACAGATTCGACCACCACCATAGGTGCTTGCCGGCCGCTAGATGCCGGATTCCCAGCAGCACTAGAGGACTGAAGCTTAGCAACGACCAGATAGACCAGCGCCGCGATGCCAAGACCGAAGACAATAGCGATGGGGTGACGGAACAAGACTCTCAAGTTAAGGCTCCAAATAATTGCGTGGCGAATAAAGAACTGTAAACACTGCGCCAAAGGAGTGGAATTTTGATGCAACAGCCCTGCCGATGCAATGCCGATTGCTATAGAGAAGCTCTTTTCTCGTCGAGGCGTGCCTATGGCACGATGAAACATGGGCTGTTTAGGCGTAATGCACAACAAGCACGAACAATCGAACTAGCAACTCCTTCTGTACAAGCCCTCCCCCTTCACCTGCTGAAGGCTATTTACCGTGGCGACATAGAGGAGGTTTGATGAAATCCCCTAGCAATTTCAACAGTTAACTACCAATACAAAAAAGGCGTAATGACGCAAAGGCACACTGCCTAAAATCTGCCCTCTTTTACTCAAGACTAAGCTCAGTGTCGCTGGAAAAATTTCTAATCTGCTGCGTCACAGGATCAATAAATTGCAGCTGCTGTGCTAATAGCTGCATGGGCTTGCTGTAATCATCTGGCTTAGCAGATTGAAGCAATTGGGGATAGTAAGTGTCGTGTAGTATTGGCCAGCCAAGGCCCTGCATATGCAGGCGCAATTGATGAGTCTTACCCGTTATTGGATTCAGCTCAAACAGGGCTTTGTCGGCCGAGCATTGCAGACAACGAATACGGGAATAGCTGTTGGCCTGCCCTTCGACAACATGCATCAGAAATCTCGTCCCGGTTTTCTCCACACGGTTTTTAATTTCCCATTGGTGGTTAACTATCGGAGGATTGCTATTCGTGCTGGCGATGGCCTGATAAGTCTTATTGACTTGATGTGACGCAAATAGATGGTGGTAATGCTGACGCGAACTGGGGTTAACCGAAAACAAGACCAAACCTGCAGTCGCCTTATCGATGCGATGCATCGCCTGTAGTTGTTGATTTCCGGTCTTAGTTCGCAAGCGATTCTGCAGGCATTCTTCAACATAGCCACCGCCCGGAGTGACGGGCAGAAAATGCGGCTTGTACGCCACCAAGATCAACTCGTCCTGGAAAATAATTTCTTCTGCAAAAGGGATAACCGGCTCATGCTCAACCTCGCGATAATAATAGACCCGTTGCTGAGCAGAAAAAGGAGAATCTTTATTAATCAACTCCCCATTATGCCAATGCACCTTCCCATCAGCCATACGTTGCTTCCAGACATCACTTGTTATGGAAGGAAATTTTAAGACAAGATACTCTAGAACCGTCACTACGCCGGGGTTGTTCTGCGGCAGGCTTAACTTGGACGGGAAATTAGCTCTAGCCATAATTACATCCAGCGTTGGTCCAAATAAAGGGTTTTAGAGTACTGACAATTCAACTTGCAAGCCATCTGAATCTGGACAAATTATTGCTTTAAAGTTAGCCTGATACGCCCTATTTATATCCGAGTTAAGATAATGCAGCAGACTTGCCTAGATTGCGGTATGAGCGTTAGCGAGGAAATGTCTCATTGCCCAAAGTGTGACAACGCGCTAAATCTCCAGAACGATGGCTCGACAACCACTGTTGATATTGCGCACCAAGGTGAGCGCGTTAGTGAAGCGCTACAAAAGATGCAAAGTGAAATTGATTTAGCCCGCCAAGGTGTCTCCATGAATATTCGTCTTGTTGTTGGTTCAGGACTAATTCGTGACGAGGTATTGTTAGCACTGCGCGATCTGAAATTTCGCGGCGACATCGTCGATTTTGAAACCGAGACCTTTAACACAGGCGCGGTACTGGTAAGACTGAAGTAGATATATTAAGAATATAGAAACATGAACAGTCTAGGGCTGCGCGCTGTCACTATACTCTAGAACCTCTTCCCTAGAATAAAACACAATGCCTCGACCCTTTAAGAACTCAAGCTGCCCGTCAACTTCCTTTAATTCAATCCAAGTTTGCTCACTTTGAAAGGTGTCGGTCTCTTCTATCACCTCCAACTCATCCAGAAACGAATCGTCCAAAAAATCCAGCTCCTCTTTGAGAGATTCGCGATCTGTGCTCTCGGAGTCGCTATCTTTCTTTGCCGTTTTAGGCTCGAAAATATCAACATAGGCTCTTTGCCAACTCGGCACATCGGATTGCCAAATCTTCATTCCGTTAATGTCAGTTTCTTTCATCTGGATACGCGCAAAGCTAGCGCTCATACCTCTTGCGTCCACCGCGGTCATTTTCGCGCGCTCGAATTGTGCTTCATTCGCATTAGCGCCGTAGAAAACCATGCCTATCGCCTTGGTCCGCGTAAAAATAACTTCGCTAAGATCTGAATAGGAGGCAAGCACGAAATCCATCTGCGCCGCATTGAAGTTCGCTCGTTCAGATAGATCACAGCCAACCATGTGAGCACCTCTCAAATCGGCCCGCTCATCTCTGTGTCGATTTATTTCGCGGGCATTATCATTTTCTGTTCTTTTATCCTCGCCGGAATGTAAATTTAGACCTCGAAGATCAAGGCGCGATAGGTCGAGGGAATGATAAATTCCAAAATTATCCATGAAGGAGAAGTGCCGGTTAAGGCTATTATCCTCGAGCGCATCTTTCAGTTGAGAGGGAACACTTAAAACTTCATTCAGAGACAGTTGGCTCTTAATCGGGTCCAGCTGAACAATTACTTTATTGAATCTATCGATCGCTAGCTTTTTCTGATTCTTACTGGGTAGAGCGCTCGGATCTGAGCCCTCCACCTTCAATGATGTAATAGACCTTGCGGCCGTGCTCAAGAGCTCTTCCGCTTGCTTACTTAGAGCCTTGGAATTTTCCGTGTAGTTATACTTAACAACTTGACCAGCAAATGCGTCAGAGCCTTCCACAGCTCTCACCCATTTATCGGCCTTACTTGAACCCGCAAAGTCATGAAGAACGTCAACGAACAGACTTCTTGCTAGCTGCAATCTAGTTCTTTCGTCAGGGTAGAGTTTTGATTCCCGCGCATAATCTGGCATAGCTAGAACAAATTCAATCAGCGACAACAGCCCTTCAATTGCTCCTAATCTCTCTTCGCCTATGCTCTCGAAAAGATCAAGCTCGCAACTGTAGATGTTTTTGCGGGGATCATCGGTCTCATCGAGTGTTTTATATAAGCGCTTCAACATATTTCTTCGCTCGACGGGAAAAGAGAAATACGCCTTCGCCTCTTCTATTTCAGCTCTTATCTCTGCCTTAATATCGGGGATCAAGGTTTCTGCTTGCTTTCTTTGATGAATCTCACTCGCCTCATGCACCAAGGTGAGATAAAGAAAGTCTTCAACCGCTTCTTTTCCCCGCCCACCTTTAGCGTAAAGGCTCTCAAGAATCTGGCGCATCCAGCGCTGCTTACCGTTGCTTTCCTCCTCTCCGTCTCGCAGATGTAGAACCAGTTCTGCCTCAGCGCCTTTTCTTTGAATTTTAGACACCCCTGCCGCGGTGATCATATTCTTGGACCAGACAATCCGATAACGGTTGTTAGATGAATTAAAGAAGTGCTTGTAGATGACGGTGTCTAGATTAAGCCGGGAGTGAGCAAGTTGATTCGCTTTTAACTGGCCCATCACGACCTTCACAAGCGAGGGTAATAACCAGGCCTTGGGTATTGGGGGATTGTTCTTTAGATCGTCGAGGGTACCAATGGCGCCCTTGCGAGCGCCTACAAAATTGGTATTAAGATTATTCTGCATCACAGTAGCTCTTGAAAGAAAGCTGCCCAGCCTCAGTCTACACGTCGAGCCGGGCATTATTATCTACTGAGACTGTGAGCATCTCAATTAACGAACTGCTTGTCGAACAACCTCAACAACGTTTCCTGAGGGATCACGGGCAAATATAATTCTGTCACCACGTTCCCGAACGTACAGACCACGTGCTTTCATTCGTTCTAGAACAGCATCGTAGTCAGTCGTGTAGATAGCTACCACCGGATAATTGCTCTTAGGCAGGGCAGCCTCGTCTTTTGGCTCGTACAGTGCGAGGAACATACCTCCACCCATTTCGAGGAATACCTCGTCAAAGCTATCCGTTACGATACGATTGCCTGGCTCCACGTCGAAGACTTCAAGAAACCATTCTTCGGCCGCCGCACGGTCCTCGACTATGAGCCGAGCTCCCATCACTGCAGGCTCTCCCTCGACCTCAACTATCTCGATGGCATTACCGCTAGGATCTTTCACGATGGAGAGTCGCACTCCTCCGCCAAGATCGTATATTGGAAACTGCTTTCCCGCTTTCTCAAAGCGCGCTGCCACTTCATCTAGGTCAGGCAAGGAAATGGCCGAAACTGGAGCTGAAGTTTTTTGCAAGGTCTCCTTCTCGTTGTAGTCGAGCAGTCCTATTCGGGCATCTTCAGTCCAGCCCATGAATGGCTCTACTATTCGCCCCTCATCTACAAAGCGGCGCACTTCTCTCATACCCAGAAAATCTTCATAGAACGCCTTGTTGATCTCGGCGTCATCTACTGTGAATTTAGTCGTGGCAACAGTGTGAACCGGCGTCGTGTCAGCCTGTGCGCCTGAAGATGCAATCAAAGTGAGTGCAACTATTGGCAGCAGCTGCCTAAGTGCTGTTGGTGTCATTGGTATATTCTCCTTGTTTATGAAGTTTCAAAGATATATGCGAAGTCGGTGATTGTCCATGCTTGTACGTTGTGAAGAGTATATTGGGCTTTAAGCCGCAGCACTGTGTATATGTCCTCTGATGAGAACCGTCTTGTAGACATCCCACCAAAAAAAACACCCACATCGATCGATGCAGGTGTTTTGAGACTCTAGACTATGCTTTACGCGGCTCGACGCTTGTATTCGCCGGCCGAGACGAATTATTGAGTCAATTCATCATAGACGGATTCAATACGGCCCGGCGGCTTGGGCCAGTCCAGGTCGGCGATATCCAACTCTGCAGCTATGCGATCACGCCCTACTCCCTTATCGATTAGCACTTTTATCCGTGTCATGTACGTATCGAGTTTATTGCGAAATATGCGAATATCGGCCTTTCTTAGGATGGGTCCATGGCCGGGAATAGCGGTATCGAAATCCAGCGTCAACAGACCATCCAGCGTCGCTGTCCACTCCGCCGCACTACCGCCATTATCATAATCAAAAAACGGCGACAGAATACTACCATCCGGGCGAGGACCCCAGAGCACCAAGTCGCCGGTGTGAACCGTGCGCAGTGCAGGAAAATGAATTATCGAATCACCGCTAGTATGACCACGACCGAAATAATAAGCGCTCACTTCCTGCTCGCCCAGCACCACAGTCGCTCTTGTATCGTAGAGAATCCTAGGAGCTCCCTCAGGTGCATTACGCTCATCACCCAGCACATTAGTGCGTACATTGCGGTGCGCCAGAATCGGTATACCATCCGCGAGGAAGTCTCCGTTACTACCTGCGTGATCGTAGTGATGGTGGGTGTTGAGCATATAACGGATATCTTTATCCGTTACTTTCCTTAACTGCTTCATGATCTCCGAATAGCTGTAGAAAAACTTATTATCTACAACCAGCACACCCTCGTCCGTGACCAAAAATATCACGTTGCCCCCGCTAATGCCGCCAGAGCCAGGAACAACATACAGATTCTCCTTGCCGGGCACGGGACGCACCTGCACCTGTGCCATCTCCTCTGCCGTCATCGTAGGTTCGATTCGGAAGTTGCTTTTCGTAATGACGCCCTGAGCACTAAGTGAAGACCCAAACAGCAATAGACTGAGTAAGGCGAAACCACCTATATTCATACCAATTTTCATTTAAGCACCTATATTAGAATTATCTTCGGGACTATCTTTCGGGCAATGCAAATATGTACAAGCCGCTTCCTACGCTGGGCCTTATCTCGGGTGTAAACCCCCAACCGAATCCGGTATTTACCGCAACATACTGCTTGCCATCTACGGCATAGCTTATCGGGTAGCCGACTACAGGAGAGCCTAGGTTTATTTCCCAGAGGACTTCACCGGTTTCATGGTCGAGGGCTCGAAAGCGGCCGTTAACATCGCCGCCGAATACTAGGCCACCGCCGGTGGCCACTAAGGACATCGTGCCGGCACGCTCTTCATACAGCCACTCGGTTTTACCCGTTTCTGCATTGATTGCTCTTACCGTACCTTGAAAGTTCGTATCCGGTGCTAACTGATGCTTAACAGCCAGCGCATAGGAGGGGATGGCGATGCCGTCCGAACCTTCGATCAGCTCCCTCGCAGCGGCACTCTTAACATCGGCTGCGGCCATCATTCGCGCGCAGGTATTCTGTAATGGGTAGTACATGGTATTGGTGAGCGGACTATAGGCACCAGCCCACCAGTCCTTTCCTCCTACCCAAGTCGGGCAGATAAATACTACTTGTCCGTTTTCGCGAAAAACCACCTCCGGATTTTCCGTCACCTCGCCAGTGGCGCCGTCAATATCCGTGATCAGGTTCTGAAATATGGTAGGGGTTGCCCATAGGAACTCGCCGGTTTCTCGGTCCAGTGTGTACACCACGCCAGTCTTACCGGGAATGCCTGTGATGACTTTGCGAACTTCACCAGGCTTCAGATTGGGATTAATCCACGAAACGGAGTCGGGATCGGGAGTCACTGCGGTGTCCACTAACAGGCGCTCAAAAGGATGGTCCATATCCCAGTGGTCATTGAGATGCTGGTAGTGCCAGCGTATCTCACCGGTCTCTACCTCCAGTGCTAGAGTACTGTTGTGATACAGATAGTCCTCCTCGACGCCACCTAGAAAGAATTTCGGTGCGGGAGAAGTCACAGAGGTGCCCAAGATAATCAGCTTCAGCTCCGGGTCGTAACTGGCAGGCATCCATGAGCCTACATGTTGGCGCTGCTCGTAGGGCACGTCGCCCCAAGTCTCGTCACCGGGCTCCCCCGGAGCTGGAATCAAGTGACGGCGCCACAGCTCGACGCCAGTGAGGGCATCATGGGCGGCAATAAAGCAGGCTTTGGGCCCCCCGCCTGGGTGAGCAGGTTTCGACAGACAACCGCGACCGGAAATTACCCGACCATCGGCAATAATCGGCCCCGAGCTATGGGTGCCGGTATTGACCTTGTAGTCAAAAACCTCCGTTTCCCAAACGGTTTCGCCGGTTTGGGCATCCAGTGCAAACACGAAGCCGTCGGCGCGGCTGTTGATGATCAGATTCTCAAAAATTGCTATGTTGCGGTTGTTGCGGGCAGCGCCAGTTACATAGTCAAAAGTGTCTTCCGGATAGTCAGGCAGGTATTCCCAGATCAGGTCGCCAGTGAGGGCATCGATAGCCTCAATCA
>TARA_B110000858_G_scaffold123794_2_pt1 | contig 13114 bp, 13 predicted proteins | sample TARA_B110000858 | Tara Oceans TARA_B110000858 (sample SAMEA4398247) | marine metagenome | biome: Polar Biome; feature: [SRF] surface water layer (ENVO:00010504); material: water (ENVO:00002006), including particulate matter (ENVO:01000060) such as... | depth 5 m | reverse complement strand
CTATTTTTCCAGGCTAGAAAGTGTCTAGTAAAAGCTGGGAAGTCCAGCAGTCCATCACCATCTCAACAGAGCAAGGGTGTCGAATCATCGTTTCTGGAATGTGCGATCATTGAGAAAGGTGTATTGAGAGCTTCTTGTTACGATTCCATAGCTCGAAGCTTGGGGCTCAGAGTTGCTGAACTACCGAGCCATTATTCGGAAGAGGCACTCTCTGGTAAGCCTAAGGAGGGGCGACCAGATTGCAGCCAGCTTTCTCAGCTGCTATTTGGAATTGAAATGGGAGGTCCGCGGTCATATCTCGATGAGCTGCCCAGAGGCCTTGTTTTGGGCATGCCGCGGCCAACCGCTAACAATATGGGTCGAGACAGCATATCCGGCATGACTCATGGTCTTCCGTTACGCAATGCCGGTATTATTTGGAATGAAGATAGAGTTTCTAAGATTTTGGCGAGCTTCTCCTCAGAGTATCCATTCGAGCTAGATATCTATTTTGACTATATTGAAAGCTTGATGAATACTGATTTTTTATTCATGGAACGATCAGAAAACTACGGCATTGGTTGCGAGAATAAGGTTTCTATCAATGTATCTAGAGCCGACATAGGGGGCGGACGGAACCGCCCACCTATCTATTTGCTAAGCCTTCTATTTGAGTATCATGATTAGCTATGCATGCTACACGAGTCCAAAAAATAATCTGTAGCGGCACTATTAGTGTTAGCGCTCTAATGTTCAGGCAGGGGAAAGAAAAAATGAGAACCTATTTGGCCGTCTTATTATTAGGAAGCCTACTTAGTTGTGGTCCTGAGACTATGATCTCTCAGCGAGAACTAGATATTGCGGCGTGCTCTGGGATTGAACTGGTAAATACTCGTGTTGCCTGTTACGACAACGTAGCCAGATCAATGGGTATCGACATATTCGATCCCGCCGATGCCACAACAGAAATTGACCAAATAGCCACTACTCTTGGTATCAACACGAGCTACCCAAACCCTGAATATGTTCCGCGAGAAATGCTAAAAATGGCAAGGTCATTAGATATCGACATAAGTCATATTCGAGAATTCGACACACAACAGGGCGTACTGAATATTCTTGATCTCTCTAGGCAGGTATTAGCTGTCAAACCCAAGTTGGATTTTCTTGAACTAATAGAAAACTTTGCTAACCCCAGAAAACTTGCAATTGAAATGGGTGTTCGGACGAAAAGAATTTCTACAATGAGGGAAATCACTGCAGGACAATTAGGCATACCAAGAGATGTTGAGCAGACAGACAAGGAGCACGGGGCACAGGTTGCGGATGCGACTATCGCCATGATGTGGAAGAACGATGCATCAGATTTGCAGGGAGTTACCTATATCCTAAGCCTCGAATCAATGGACTATCCATTTCAGTGGAGCGTAGGCGGGACGTGCTTAGAAAAGGACCTGTGCTAAATCGATGCTTCAAGCGCAACGATTCTTGGGTACACATGCCGCAGTTTATAACTTGTTCAATCTTGAGCATCATTTGTCACCAGTAGAAAACTATCGTTCTAAATTCGGGGCAAAAGGAGTATTTCAATGACCGACAAATCAATAGCTGGAGTTTATAACGCGCCACAACAACACTGGGTAGGAGACGGATTTCCAGTGAGATCGCTTTTCTCATATTCGAGTCACGGTGCTCAGCTCAGTCCCTTCTTGCTACTTGATTATGCAGGTCCGGAAGAATTTGACCCCTCCGATAAGCCACGTGGTGTCGGCGAACACCCCCATCGAGGTTTCGAGACAGTCACAATAGTCTATGAGGGTGAAGTTGCGCACCGTGATTCAACTGGTGCTGGAGGCACCATCTATCCGGGAGATGTGCAGTGGATGACCGCGGCATCGGGCATTTTGCATGATGAGTTCCATTCTCCAAAATTCACGCAGGAGGGCGGTACTTTAGAAATGGTACAGCTGTGGGTAAACCTACCGGCTAAGGACAAATTGACTGAACCCAAATACCAAGAAATCAGTCATCGCGATATTCCGTCTGTAAATCTTCCAGAGAATGCAGGTCGGGTGCGTGTTATTGCAGGTGAATTTCACGATCAAGTTGGTCCCGCTGAGACTTTTACACCTATGGATGTTTGGGATGTTCGTTTAAGCGCGGGAGGCCAAGCAAAGTTTTCTTTCGTAGAAGGGAGAACAACTGCAGTTGTCTTATTGCGAGGTGACGCCGCAGTCAATGGAGAATCGATGCAAGATGCTCAGTTGATGTTGCTTGAGAGAGCAGGTGAAGATATTTCAATTCACGCCAAGTCAGACTCTATAATACTCCTGCTTAGTGGAGAACCCATCGATGAGCCCATCGTCGGCCAAGGGCCGTTTGTAATGAACACTCAAGAAGAAATACAGCAAGCATTTCGAGAGTTTAGCAGTGGCAAGTTTGGCCGCATAGCCAGTTAATCATTCTAAATAGAAAAAGGGGTCGGAGGGATTAAAAATAAATCCCTCCGACCCCTTTATTTATTCTAATTGTCTGGATTCCTCAACAAAAAATCCTCAATGCTTTCGAGAAATTTTGGGTGAGCTGGCAAAGATGAATGTGTTTCGCCTTCGACTACAACGAGCTCTATCTCTGGGAAGCTGTGCTTAAAGTTTTCCACTGCTTCCAGAACTGTGTCTTCGCTACCGACAATCGCCAGAATAGGTATGCTGAGCTTCGAGAGACTTTGCGTTGATACAAGCAGTTGTTTTTCGCCCAGTCGAAGACTCGCAATTGCAATCTGGTCCTGGTCTTTTGTGCTGCCCTTTAGTTGTTGCTGACGCGTGCTGTTTATTATCCGTTCATAGATATTTTGGTTGAGTAGATCGCTGGCGTCTCCCCATTCCCATCTTGCGGCGCCTCCGCCGAAGACGGCAGAAATGAATCTTGATTCATGCTCGGTAATCAGCATGCCTATTGGCGTTACTCCTATCGAATAGCCAAGTATGTGTGCTTTGGGGATGTTGAGGTGGTCCATGAGACGAATTACATCGTGGCCCATTTCTCTGCCGTATTCTGCTGCGGTATGGGGTTTGTCACTGAGCCCATGTCCCCTTAGATCAAACAGGATAAGGCGGTGACTCGTAGCCAGTGTGGAGATAGTTTTTAACCAGAATTCACTATTTCCGCCTAGCCCATGGATCGCAATAACTGGCTCGCCGGAACCCAATTCAATGTATCTAATTCTCACTCCGGCGGAGTCGAAGTATTTGTTTTCGGGGGGAGATTGAGAGAAGGCGCTAGTGGCAATCAGTGCGCTAAAGCAAAGTGAAAGTTTGAGCGTTGCCAAAATTTTCATTCTGTTACCCGGCACTGATCTTGAAACTAGCGCGCTATGGTGGTGTAAACAACGGCAGTGATTCGGCTAAGCTCGCGAATATCTCGCTGCTTCATTAGGCAATCTTGCGACTTAGCCATTCCAGTATGACTCGGTTTACTTCTTCCGGTTGTTCCTGCTGTGTCCAATGACCGCTGTCCTGTACTGTGTGCTTTTCCAGGTCCGGAATGAAATCTTCCATGCCATCAGCGAAGTTTGGTGGCAAGACGATGTCGTTGGCAGCACCGATATAGAGGCAGGGTACGTCAACAGTATCCGGAGCATTTGCCAGAACTTGCCCTATGCGGCCAGATGAGCGGTACCAATTCAGGCCGCCAGTAAAACCTGTGGCTTCATAGGTCTTGGTGAAATAGGCCATTATTTCCTCGCTGAGAAAAGGTTCTCCCAGCTTGCTTCCTTTTTGCATCATCGCGAGCATATCCAGGCGGCGCTCATCCGAGTCTTCTGCCAAGCGGGAATAGGTTTCTGTATTCCAGAGACCGCCCCGGGATAGGAAGAAATCGAAGGTTTTGCGAACATCTGCTTCAAGAACTGCTTCGGCTCTACCAGGCTCTTGAAAGGTATTGAAGTAGTAGTTATCTGTGTGCACGATCAGCGATTCTTTGCTGCTCGGAACTGGAGCCAGATTGAAAGGCCGAATGGCTGTGGTATTTAGTCCGATTACGCCAAGACAGCGGTCCGGGTACAGGCGCGGTATGGTCCAGACCACAGTCCCACCCCAGTCATGTCCAACAAAGACAGCCTTGTCGATACCCTTTGCATCGAGAATGCCAATCAGGTCGGCACAGAAGACATCTATGCCGTACTCTGATAAATCATCTGGTCCACCGGTAAGCCCGTAGCCTCGCTGATCTGGTGCAATGGCATGGAAGCCTGCACCGGCAACGGCGCTTATTTGATTACGCCAGCTAAGCGCCAACTCCGGAAAGCCGTGGCAAAAGACTATTGCAGGCCCTGAGCCTTGTTCGTAAACCGCCATGTTGAGACCGTTGCTCTCAACATAATGCAGATTAGGCATCATCGGTGCAGGGCCGATGCCTGATTTCTGGGCAAAGGCAGGCGCGCTTAGGCCTGATGCCCCCAAGCCGGCATAAACCCCAGCACTCACAGCATCCTTTAAAAACTTACGACGATTGCTTGGCATGATTAAGCCCTCTTAATACGTGTTTCTTTTTTATGTTCTATTTAAGGTTTTACTGAGCAGCTTTCTTTGCCGCTTCCGCTTCCTGGTATCTTGCTCCGGCAAGTGCTCCGCTCATGCTGCGATTGCCTTCATGGCAGCCATACTCGTAGATATGGTTAACATCTTCCCGGACGAATGAGAACTCTGCGCTCCAGGGTTCCGTGTAGTAAATTGGATCATTCACGGTGTACTGATAATTTAACTCGGTTTCTGACAGACGCGTGAAACGTTCAGTCACACGCGCTTTTTCACTTATTAGCACAGGGCGGCCCATGGCGGCGCGTTCTGGGTTAACACCGCTGAAGTGTGAAATTTCCACCACCAGCGTGTCACCTTCCCAGTGACCAACAGAATGACCATCAAAACTGGTAACTGCTTCCGGACGTTGGTATCCATCCATGTGAATGATCCGTACGGCTGCGACTTCTTCGCTAATGATCGCTATCTTGTCGGCGGTTTGAACAATGCCATGATAGAGCTTAAACAAGAACCCGCTCATGGGCGGATTCGACCAAGCTTCTGTGCAACGCTCTACTCCGGGTCTCTGCTCAGGGCCGTCATACCCTCTGCCATCGAAATAACTGTGGGAAGACCTCTGCATACCAAGTTCATTATAGGGAAGGGTGCCATACTCTGGAGAGGTAACTTGGGCGCTACGGTATTCGCCATTTACACGGGTCAGAGTCGGCGCGCCGAAGTTATCGATATCCGGATCGGCATTACCATCGCCGCCTCCTACAATCATCTGTGCAAACTCCGCGGCCTGCTCCGGCGGCATAACTAAGGGAGTACCGGGGGGGCGCTCCATCAGGGTGCTAAACCTGGCACTCCATACTCCCTGAAAATCAGCTTGTCCATATTCCGTTCTTGGTACTTGGTAGCTGTCTTCAGGCTGCGCTAGAGTCCAGCTGCTGAATAGGCAGGTGCACAGAAAAATAGTAATTTTGCGAAAATGCATCTTGAAACTCCGTATTCGATATTTATAAGTTAGACTCGGATTCTGTCAATAAATGACGCAGGACTCAATCAGATTCATCGAAATAATACGGGTTACTGCCGCAAGCGGGGGTATATCGAGCTTCCAGGTTGCATGATTTGGAAAAAGGGGTCGGAGGGATTAAAAATAAATCCCCCGCGACCCCTTTTTCTCAGATTTTTCAGAACGAGGATTATGCCGTAATCATGACCGAAATGGTTCACGACTCGCGCATCGTTCCACTGGATGGCCGCGGCACGCTTGATGATGAAATTCGTCAGTGGTAGGGTGATCCCAGCGGCTACTGGGATGGTGTTACGCTGGTTGTGACAACCAGAAGTTTTACCGACCTCATACCTGGCTTCAGCAAATTCGGAAACGCTAAAGACAAGTTGCTTGCCGAGCGCTTTACCCGCACAGAAGAATTCACAGTTGAACATGAGTGGACGCTGGAGACAGTGGGAATTAATTCTCTGAGTGCAAGGGTCAGCGCGGGGAAAAGTAGTGTCCCATCTATCTCTGAACTTTTTTATTTGCAATTTTGATGGAGGTCCTTTTTGTTGCGTTTATCAACACTCAGTTTGATTTCATGTTTATTGCTGGCCGCGTGCAGCGAGCAACTTGGCGAGCGCCGCACCTATGTGCTAACAACTGGTACCACAAGTGGAACTTTCTACCCTGTTGGTGTTGCGCTCTCTACCTTAATCTCTGCCAAAGAAGAGGCTGCTTTTTCATTGACCGCCATAAGCTCTGCTGGCTCTTTGGAAAATATCAGACTCTTGCAAGACAATCAGGCGCAATTCGCTTTGATCATTGGTATTTTCGGCCCCTGGGCCTTTGACGGTTCTGGGCCCTTTAGAAAACCCTATGAGAACATTCGATCCATTAGTGCCATGTGGCCCAGTGTAGAGCATTTCGTACTGCGCTCAGATTTAGTGTCAGAGGGCAACATTAGCGATTTAAGAAGTTTTAGCGGGGAACGTTTCTCCATTGGTGTGCGAAATTCTGGTGCGGAGCAGACAGGATTTTATATCTTCGATGCATTAGGAATTGACTACAGCAATGAACTCTCAATTGCCTACATGGGCTACGGATCGTCTGTCAATGCTTTGCAAGATGGCAACATCGTAGGCATGAATGTTCCTGCTGGCCCACCTGTAAGCGCAATCACTCGAGCCTATGCTTTGCTTGGGGACGGCATGACCATTCTCGACTTCACCGAGGATGATATCGACGCTCTCAACCACGAGTTTTCCATGTGGAAACCCTATGAGATCGTGCCCGGCACCTACCCTCTACAAGAAAAACCGATAAATACCGCCGCCACCTCGAACATATTGCTAACAAGAGAAGATGTCCCCGAAGAAGTCGTTTACAACATGACAAAACTACTTTGGGAGAATTTGGCAACCCTGCAAGAAATTCACGGCGCCACCAAAACGATGGCAATAGAAGTTGCATTGGATGGAGTTCTAGTTCCATTGCACGCTGGCGCCTTACGCTACTATCAAGAACAGGGTATAGACATTCCAGAACATCTATTTGAAGCAAATAGGGGACCCTAGACTATTAGTGTCCCCTTACTTTTCTCAGTTAGGCTCGAATTTTTCCAATAAATGAAGCAGGACTCAATCAAACTTGTCGAAAATAACACGGTATTCTGCCGCAAGTGGAGGTATATCGAGCTTCCGGGTTGGAAAAGGGGTTAAAAAAGGGGGGCGGAGTGGGATGTGCTAGAAGTACATATCTAGTGCAATTGAAAACTCTTCGGAGACATGCTTTGTATAGCCGAACCTCAGAGCCCTGTTTTTTTCTATGCTATACCTGGTTTCAATTTTAAACTTAGATTCTATTGTGTTTTTTGCATCTACATTATATGCCTTGCCCATTTCGAGCCTTAGTTTGAAGTTGTTGAGTAATCTTACATTAGCAAACAAAGAGGCATTTACTGAAAAATTTCCGATGCCGTTTCTATTGTCATGGGCAGAAAAGCCAATGTATGAACCAAGTACTGCATAGTCGGTCAGCCTGGTTGAGTAGCCAATATCGGCATTTAAATTAGCCATAAGACAATCGGTGCAAGCGATTGATTGCTGCTCAACTCCTAATTTTAACTTCCAAGCAATAGCTTTATCTCCAGGAAGGCCGGTTGAGCTACTTTGAACGCTTTCCACAGATATGAGGTCTAAGTTTTGTAAAAATATATTGTCACCAAATCGGCTTATTGTGACTTCTCCCATTTTTAGTTCTGCATTTTCTATATGGCCCTGATCAGCATCCAATGCATCATAATAAGCTGGCCGTATAGTTAATTTTTGTCCATATCCGTGCGCGCTATTTTGTATATTGTTAAACCTTACTAAACTTGGCTTCCTCCCTAGGTGAGGTGGGGAAGGATCTGAGTTATCGAACTCTGAATTACCTGGATTTAATTCAAATCTTTTGGCTAAGACATTCGAGTAGTAAATATTATTTATATCTTCGTCTAGAGCGGTCTCATCTCTCATGTACTGGTAATAATCAAGTAAAGTATCCAAGATTTGTAACTGCGACGAATGTTCAAACTTGTTAAAATCATCTGACTCTAACTTGCCAATATCATCAACTAGAAATTTTACTGCTTCTCTTGAATTTATGCTTAATTATTCATATTTTTCATAAAGCCGTGATTGTCTAGAGGGATGGTACTTTATGGTTTTAACTAAAGGTTTTTCTTTGTGTTTAGCCTGCGCAAGACGCTGAATTAGTGATTGAGGTAGAGTCCAAAGAGTATTTTTTGGAAGCAATTCTACGCCTTCTACAACTTCTAATATCCGTGCCATTTGATAAGCGCAATTTTCATTAAGAAAAAAGTATGTATATTCCTTGCCAAGAACCTCCCATGAATGCCCCAAGACAAGATTTACTTCTTCTTGGCTCAAATTTAACTCGTATTCCCACAAATTCCTGAGCTCATTTTCTCCATAGTTATAGTCGTGGTAGTAATATTGAATATGGCTAAAGCCGCCTCTATAGCCTCCGAAGAGCCCTTTGAATATGTAGGGCAAAGAACCTTCATTTTCAGGAATTATAGCTCCGTAATTTATCGTCACATCTTCTAGGGGGGTTCTATCATTGGATTCGCTAGAATTTAGCTTAATTAGGGTATGGCCATAATAAGATGCTGGATTTCCCAAGTACCCGGTTGCTAACACAAGGCTAATAGACTGGGTTGTGCCGTTAAGAGACCAATCCTCGAAATCGTGACAAGGAATGCTTTCGAGTCCTAGCGAGTCAAAATCAAGCATTTCTTTAAGCCACAGATAGCGACCTCTAAACTCGCACTGCGCATGGTGGTTTGGATTTTCTGGTGCTGGATCTGTGAATGCGCGTAATGTGGCTGTCAATTCACTTTCCGGGTTAGCTTTACCTTCTGGAGAATTGAAAAAATCCTCTGAGAGTACTGTGCTTACAAGCTGGTTTCGCGGAAAGAGCTGCTGTTCATAGTGTAGCAATTTATGCCAAGTGGAATGCTTGCTAAGCTGCAATGCTCTCGCCTTAGCTACAATGTCGAAGGATAATTCAGTATCGGTACTGCTAAAAACGTTCGTCGAAAAGAGAGCGATTAAAATAATCGCTATATTTTTCATTATAGAGTTTCGGAGGAGGGGGTATAAAGTCTGCAAAGATTCCACTCTTCGTGAATTCAATGCAGACCTTATTAGGTCGATTGCTAAGTGCAGTTATTCAAGGATGCAGTCATCAGTGAGTCATAATATTGCGATGCTTTTTCGAGCTGAGTTATTTCAGTATAAGAAACCGCGCTAACACTTCCGGAAATATTGCTTCGGACATTGCTTAAAATTTGAGTATGCGAATTTTCACTGCAACCCAGCATGTTTAGCATAGCGGTCAAGTGCTGACCTGTTCCTTTCGCGGTCTCTTCTATTATATTGTCATATGTGTCTAGAATGAATTGAGCTGTTTGTGCATGACTTCCGCTGCAAGTTTCTGGACTCGCTGTGGCAGAGGTAACTGCAGTCGTGCCAACGTCCCATATCACGTTAGATGTTACTGCGGCCCAATAAGTATCGGGAAACAAAGCTGCGCCAATTCCGCAATCCCTAAATGGATTAGGGCCTGTACCTACCTGACCGTAGGAAATAATTGGGAAGAGCAGGCCGACCATAACCAAGCTGGATAATACAATTTGCGGAAGTTTGATTTTCATGATCTATTCTTATGGTTTGATGTTAACTTAGTGAGCCCTAACAACCCTACCATGATCGTGGGAAGAAGCAAGGTTTGAGGTGTTCTCTTCTTTTTAAAGGGCAGCTTTACCAGAAATAAATGGGGGCAGAATAAATATACAGTAGTTTTGAGATATGCTGACTTGGCGTTAAGCTAAACAAAAGCCGATCACTCTCAAGCGATCGGGCTTTTTGTTTGGTGGGCCCACAGGGGCTCGAACCCCGGACAAACGGATTATGAGTAGTATTACTCCGAGTTTATTCTAGTTTGATCTACACCTATCTAGCCTGATTAAGGAATTACAATTAACGAGTTAGACCTGTATCTAGTTTAATCTAGCCTATACGGCAGCGTTACATATGAAGAAAGCACTATAAGTATTACTATCAATCAGCTTGTTTAATCAAGTCCAAGCACAGGAGGGAAACGAAATGGACTTTGACGATAGACTGAAATTGACGTTCATGGTGTTATATGGGGCAACAACCTATGTCGGAAAAAGCGATATGCTTGCCCCTTACAATGAAAACGATATAGACCTGATAAAGCGCAGCACTAATGACCATTCGTATGTTAAAGAGTCTGTGCAGATCAGCTTAGACCTTTGTGACTATGTGGAACGCACCCCAAGAGAAGATATATCCGTCACTTATCTAATCGAAGAAGGGTACCGTTCACACGACCTTGAGCTGGAGAATAAAAAACAATTTCGGCGTGATCTGTATGCGGCATTGTCTCCTAACGCTAGAGCGGATTTTGATGAAAAAATAGAAACCGCTCAATTAACTGGAGATACCGGAAACGGAACTACATATCGCCAACCTGCTTCCGATGGTGTGCCAGATAAAGAGGCGTATTTAGACGATTATGAACAGCGTGTTTGCAAGAATGTTAGAAAATTACACGCAGAATATGTGGCTAAAAATTGGGTTGAAGAACCGCAAATGCGAGCGATGGAATATAGGGGAGTAGAAAAATGAAAACATCAATCACTATAGGGGTGCTGACTAGTTAATTTTCATTCTGCGACAATTTACAGTGTGCTACGCAAATTGTGTCCCAGCTATTTCAGAACATTTCGTCCTAGAAAAAATGTGCAAGCAGCATAGGAATAATTAGAGTAAGCCTTGGTCGTACCGCCCACAGGTACCTGAGCGGCCACAGAGACTGGGAGGCGCGAGGGTAGGGAGATGCGGCGACTCTCGAAACCACGGCACACTGATAACTTATCCACATAAGCAGGACTTTCCCTAAGTTGATAAGTTGTCAGTGCCCCCTTATTTCCCTGTTCCGACTACTCATGTAATATTTCGCTGATTACGGGTTCTATTGCTTCAGCCCATACACGGTATCCCTCTGTGCTAAGGTGCAAGGAGTCGGGCATGATATTAGTAGGCAATAGGCCGTCGTCAGACAATAGCTTTTCTCCAATATCGAGGTAAATAACCCGCTTATTGCCCGAAATTTGATTGGCAGCTAATGCACTCGCTTCAGACATCATCGCGCGTATTTTGTTCGGTCTTTCTCCTCGCGGAAAGATCCCCATCAGTAATACATCTGATTGCGGCAACTTCTCCAACAAGCTATCTACTGCCGCGATAATGCCATCAGCAATTTCTGGCGCTGTATTCGAGCGCCAGTTATTTGTGCCAATCAAGAGCACAGTAAGTTTCGGTGAAATTCCATCAAGGTTGCCATTGTCAAGCCGCCACAAGAGATTCTCCGTCCGGTCGTTACCAATGCCAATATTTGCTGCTTTTCTGTGAGTGAAATATTCATCCCAGGCAGCCTGACCGGTAGCGGGGTGCGGTTCTCCATTTTCCGGAAAGATTGTGCCTTCCCAAAAGTGTGTGATGGAATCGCCAACAAAGAGAAGGTCGATTTCGTCTTGGTACGTTCGCTGATTAATTTCGTCGAACCTGTTTTGCCAAAATTTTGAATTTCGAGGTTCCGGTGTCACTGCTGAATTCGAATCAAGAAGAAGAGCAGCCACTACGATCAAAACCAATGTCGCAGAAATCACTGTAACCACTGTTTTATATCGGATCATAGAATGCTGTTCAGCCATAGATTCGAGGGGGTGCTGACAAGATAACTCAGTTCAGGTGATAATTCTCGCATGAACCAGTCAAATACGGTGAGTAGGGGCGCCTATAAAATAACAAGTTGCGGGAATATCTGCGCTAGTTTGTTAACTTATAGGTGTTCCCTGCGGGTTCTATGGAGTGTGGAAGAGCTTGGACTACCTCTGAGGGGAATTAGAATAAGGCTGGGTATTAGCAAGCAAGCTGTATCGAAGTGGGTTAAACAGGGCTGTGTTCGTTGTAGTTCGGATAAGATTGAATTGGACAGCATGGCTTAAGTTGTTAAGTTGTTAAGTTGTGAGTGTCCCCCTTGCTTGACCGAGCTGAGTTGTCGCACGAACCGACACGGGTGAGAGAGCGTCCGACCCCTTTTAGCAAGTATGTTGTTACAACCCGCGTTGTAACGCATCCCAAACAAGATAGCGGAACGAATAAACCACAAGAACCGAGCACAAAGTAGAAATTACAATGCCAGCAATAATAGTAGGCAAGCGCTCGTAGTCTTTTCTTTTCTGCATTTCAAGGTTAAATACAAGCGTGGACAAGATAATTCCACCGCCCATTAAATAAAGGCCTGCAACTAGGGCTGTTACAAACATTTTGGCAGCCAAAGACATGGGAAAATACATTTTAGGGTTCTTGAATAACCCGTAAATACTGCCGAGTAGCCAAAAACTGCCTATGCCAGTTAGAATGAAAACAATCGTATATAAATAGAATTCCATAGTCCTAACCTAATGCGGCGTGCTCTGATAGTGATTTAGGCGAACCCCAAAGATTAATAGTTTAGCGGCGCATTGCTACTATAACATTAGGTACGGGAGCAGATGGTCTAGGACATGGCACGGCAGTAAGTAGTGTGGCGGCTGGTGCTACTTTTAAAATAAATGGGGTCAAAGTAAATATACAGTAGTTTTGAGATATGCTGACTTGGCGTTAAGCCAAATAAAAAGCCCGATCACTCCAAAGCGATCGGGCTTTTTGTTTGGTGGGCCCACAGGGACTCGAACCCCGGACAAACGGATTATGAGTCCTACGCTCACTAACTATCCCAATACTCCACAACTACCTACAAAAGATAAGCTTCTGTATTGTATAACTTTATAGATTGTAGTCAATCGGCTTAGGTTGTATAGAGTTGTCGCGCAGTGTCCCATGAGTGTCCCATGAAGTTAGTTAACCTTCCTCCCCCTTAGAACTATTTAATCCCCAGTTTGTATATAGCAAGTGTGGATAACTTTTGACGGAGCGGAGGGGTTAGCTATATTCCTATTCCAAATGCTCTA
>TARA_B110000858_G_scaffold97303_1_pt1 | contig 13135 bp, 8 predicted proteins | sample TARA_B110000858 | Tara Oceans TARA_B110000858 (sample SAMEA4398247) | marine metagenome | biome: Polar Biome; feature: [SRF] surface water layer (ENVO:00010504); material: water (ENVO:00002006), including particulate matter (ENVO:01000060) such as... | depth 5 m | reverse complement strand
ATGGAATTCTTTATAAAACAAAATAGTGAGCTACCAATTCTTAAGATGGAGGTTGTTAGAGATGGACGAACAGAGTCGTGGAAGTTATTTGACTCCGACTTAGATAACGCAACCATTCGATTTTCTATGAAAGAAGAATCTACAGGAATACCAAAGATTATAATGAACAATGCGTTTATCACTGAAAAAACTCAGGATAACCCCGATTCACCAATAAACTATTACATTTACTATAAGTGGTCATTAAGAGACACAAAAAGAAAGGGTAGATACGTAGGTGAATTCTCGATAATCAACTCAATGGGTGAACTAATTGCGCCAATAAGAGAAAATCTTTATATAAATATTATTTGATAATCTAATTTAAATTAGTACCTTTACCATAATTAAATGTTAAGAGTAATCATATCAGTACGATGTGAGTATAATGTCTCAAACGAAAACAAAAATTATGGTATCACAAGAAGTAATCGAACAATTCCTATTAGGAGAAGACCCTGAAAAGTATATTGTAGCGTTAGAATACGACTATCGCTCAGGGAAAGTATTTAAAGTAATTCAAGACCCGATTCAGGGTAAACAAATCAAACAAGACACATTCATTCCATTTGCGTGGGTTGGTGACCTTCACGGTAAAAAGTTTTATGGTGGGTCTAAAGCCGCTCAAAAACAAGCAATGTCAACACATGGTATATTAATTGAAAAATTAGACACTCATGGTGATGAGAGAATGGAAGAAGGTTTGAAATATATGGTTAAGACCACAAAGTCTTATTCCAATTTAGTTAACTTTTTTAAAGGTGGGGGATTAGACCCATGGGAAAGAGGTAATTCAGAACACATAATGATAATGTCACCTGTTGAACAATACCTTTGTCAAAAGGGTAAGAGACTATTTAAAGGTTTTAATGAATATGATGAGGTACATAGATTTGTATTCGATATTGAAACGACAGGTCTTTCACCTGAAGAGAGTAGAATATTCCTTATTGGTATGAAAGACAATAAAGGGTTTGAAAAAGTTATCGCAGCTAACAACGATGAAGAAGAGAGGCAACTTATTATAGAGTTTTTTAAAATTGTTAATCAGTTAAAACCATCATTAATTGGTGGGTATAACTCAGCGTTCTTCGATTTTCCATTCTTAATTCGTCGAGCAGAAATATTAGGGTTAGACCCTAAGAAGATTATTAGGACCTTAAATCCTGAAGTTAAGTTTAGACAAAAAGATAGTATGCTTAAACTGGCGAATGAGATGGAAGAGTTTATTCAGATGCAAATGTGGGGTTATAATGTCGTTGATATCGCACACGCAGTACGTAGAGCACAAGCAATTAACTCTGACATTAAGAGTTGGGGACTTAAATATATTACTCAGTTTATTGGTGCAGGGAAAGAAAATCGTGTATACGTTCAGGGTGATAAGATTGGTAAAACTTATTTCGACAATAAAGATTACTACTTCAACCCAAAAACGGGTGGTTTTAAAGAAGTTGGTTCAAAAGGAACTGAAAACCTTATGGAGAAATTTCCTGGTCACTATGAAAAGGTGAACGGTAAATATATAGTGGAAAGATATCTTTATGATGATATATGGGAGACTATGGTGGTTGATGAAGAGTTTAACCAAGCTAACTTCCTTCTTGCCAAGTTAGTACCAACAACATATGAGAGACTTTCAACAATGGGTACCGCAACTCTATGGAAAATGATTATGTCTTCTTGGTCGTATAAGCACGGATTGGCAATACCTAAGAAAGGTGAGAAGAGACCATTTACGGGCGGTTTATCGAGATTATTGGCAGTGGGGTATTCTACAAACGTATTGAAACTTGATTACTCCTCACTATATCCATCTATTCAGTTGGTACACGATGTTTTTCCTAAATGTGATGTTACAGGTGCAATGAAGAGTATGTTGAAGTATTTCCGAGATACTCGTATTAAATATAAAAAATTAGCGGCAGATTACTCAAAAACGGACCCTAAACTATCCTCACAATATAATCGTAAACAATTACCTATTAAGATTTTTATTAACGCATTCTTTGGTTCATTGTCGGCACCTCACGTATTTCCATGGGGTGATATGGATATGGGTGAACAAATAACCTGTACAGGTCGACAATACCTAAGACAGATGATTATGTGGTTTATGGAAAGAGATTATAAACCATTAGTGATGGATACTGATGGTGTTAACTTTTCTGTACCTGAAGGTAAAGAAAAACATAGTTATGTCGGTATTGGGTTAAATGGGTTAGTTGAAAAAGGTAAAACCTATTATGGGTCGGAAGCAGATGTTGCGGAGTATAACGATATTTTTATGAGAAATGAAATGGGATTAGATACTGACGGACAATGGCCGGCAACTATAAATATTGCACGTAAGAACTACGCGTTATTAACAGATAAGGGAAAAGTAAAACTTACAGGTAACACTATTAAATCAAAGAAATTACCGACATATGTTGCCGAATTTTTAGATAAAAGTCTTCGTATGTTATTGGATGGTAAAGGTCATGAATTTTTAGATTGTTACTACGAGTATGTTGATACAATATATAATAAAAAAATACCGATTTCTAAGATAGCCAATAAGTCTCGTGTTAAACAGAGTATTGAGGATTATAAAAAACACATAACTAAAAGAACCAAATCAGGTTCGTTCATGTCTCGTCAAGCACATATGGAGTTGGCAATAAAACACAATTTACCCATCGGTTTAGGTGACACTATCTATTATGTTAATAATGGTGAGAGAAAATCACATGGTGATGTACAAAAGAAAAAAGATGAGGTCGTATTAAATTGTTACCACATCGATGGGGATTATATCGCTGAAAGCCCTGATATGTTAGGTGAATATAATGTTGCACGTTACTTGGCAGCATTTAATAAAAGAATTGAACCACTACTAGTTGTATTTTCACCTGAAATTCGTCCTGATATCTTGATTGAGGACCCTGCTGACCAACCATTTTTTACTAAAACACAATCTGAGTTAGTTCGTGGTTTTCCTCGTAGAGAAGGTGACCAAGATATGTTAGAAGAGGTTTTAACTTTATCTGACACAGAAGTTGTGTTTTGGAAAAAGGTAGGTATCGACCCGTATTATATGTATGTTGATAGTACAGTGGATTTAGTTGATACTGACTATGTAAAGAAGAATGGGGATATAATGTTAGGTCTTGAAGTAGAAAACGTAAGAAATGAGGAAAAACCCTACATTGCCGAAAAGAAAAAAATAGTGAGAAAAACAGTTACCACTAATCAACAATCATTATTTATCTAAGAGGTTTTTAATCCATCGGATGACATTATGTACCAGCCTCGTCCAATAAATTTAAGTTCTACAGACGCACCTCTTTCAGTTTCAATCTGATAATATTCATCATCAATAAGTGTATCACTTTTGATGGTGACGTTAGTCATTGATTTAATGGTAATGTGGTCTGTTGTTTTTTCGTTTAAGGTGACAATACACTCATCAATATTTTTAACTACGATTGCGGATTCACCATTAGTGGTGTAAGACTTATCGGTTAAGATAATTGCGTCTGAAGTTTTAACTTCTAAACCGCCAACAATTTTAGTTACAGGATAACTTTTAAATATACCCATTTTATATCACATAAATTTGACGTGGAAGGGCTCTATACTGTAAAGATTTATTTAAACTCTCTGCTTGATTAGCCTTAACCTCCATCATTTTATCAGGACGAAGTCTTTCTAATCTCATTTTTAATTCTTCTTCTAATTTAGACTTTTCATCTTTAGATTCACTTAATAATGAATCATATTCTAATTGTACTTCGGAATCAGGTGTTTTTAAATTACCACTAAACTTACCACGTACTCGACCTAAAGTTTCTTTAACATAAGCGGTAAACCATCTACGAACCCATGTCTGTGCAGGTGAATTAAGTTCAGTCCATCTTAAGTTTTCTAAATTAACGTCAGAAGGTAAACGAACTATATCTGGATTTTTATCTAAACAACTTTGTCTGTCTTCTGTTTCGTAATACCAATACCACACACGATAGTTATTATTTGCCATATTACCAAAATCAAATTTACCTCCTGGTACGTTGTATAAGTGTACCGCTTTTTTACCTTCAGGTAACGCTGTGATTCTATATGTTAGTTCACCTCCGATTAATCTTCTTTTAATATTAATATCTTGCATTCTAAGTAGTATGTCAAAACCAGGTGAAACAAAATAGTTTCCTTGACCTCCCATTTGTGAGAAACCGGCACCACCACCCATACCAATACCACCGAATCCACCAAATCCACCCATGAATGGGTCAAAAAAGGCTCCGTCAAGTTCAGCTCGTGTAAACCATAAAAGTTCATTTATTTCTCTACCCGCAGGTATTTCATAAATTTGTTGATTAGCTTTAAGGTCGAAATAGGCTTTCTTAAGTTCAGAATCACCTCCGGCTTGTAATCCTACAATTTTAGAATAGGCATAAGTGTATTGAGTTTCCCAATCCAAAGAACGTGTTATAAGTGCTTTAGCAACCGATTGAGTATCCTGATTAAGACCATATAGAGATGTCCATTGAGCCTCAATTAACCAGTCGTTAACATATTGAGAATAGTCTTCAATAGATAACTCTAATAATGAGTCCATCATTTCATCCTCTAACTCAACACCCCTAATCGGTGCACCGAGTAAGTGACGAATTCTCGTATATAATTTGGTTCTTTGTGGTTCTGAAATTATTGACATCTTAAGGTTTTTTATATAAATATCTGGTTTTACCTGTTTATTTTGGATTAACTAAACTATCAGATGGGAAGGTGTATCGACCATTAACAATTTTAGTGTCGTCATTTTTAAAAACTAAAGTCCCTTTTGTGTTACTATGGAAACACATGTAATCCGTTTTATATGGTTTAACGTTACCTGTACCAAACACGGTGGTCCTACCTTCACTTTCTTCAGTATTATTAAATGGTTTAACCTGAATGGTACTTGTTTGTCCGTCTAACTCAACAGTAGCGTCAATACCACCAATCATATCATCTTTACTCCCTAATTCTCCAACTTTAAATACTTTTTTAGTGTTAAAGATGTCTTTCATGTTGATAACCGCTTTTATTTCTCTTTCATCACCAAACTTATTTGTTTTATCTAAAGAGGCCATAATACTTTGAAAGGTCCCTGATTCTTGATTAAATATCCTATATCTAAATTGAACCATGAGTTTAATCATTCTTTGTACCTCATATAGTTGTTGTTTGTCACTAACACCAACAAAGTTTAGTGGGTCTTGACCATAGTGTTTTAGTACCGCATTTAGGTCATTTACTAATATACAGAACGCAGAGTAGTTAGTGTTTAACTTATTGATGACTGAACGACCTGGTTGTTCGAAATCATAAACACCCGACATTTGTCCATCAGCATATTGATTTTTTTCATAATGAAATTCTGAATAAACCTCTTTAAGGATATCCATAATTGCATACATAAATTTCTTTTTAACTTGTGGGTTTCTATTAAAAACCATTCTATAGGAGTTTACCTGTTGTGGTGAACATCCTTTAGATAACCCTTCACTAATAAGTGCCTTTACTACTTTTGATTCGTTAAGTTTTCCTTTTCGATGTGTATCAAATTGTTGATTAACAAATGACCAGTTAATTACTTTAAAGAAATTTTCGACATACTCATTCCTTTTACTTCGATACTTCAAATAGTAGGCGTGTTCCCAAAGGTCTAAACCTAATAAAGGGACCCCTCCAAAATTAACAGTATTCATTAGTGGATTATCTTGATTAGATGTAGTTATAATCTTAACATCCCCACTTTTTGTTAGTACTAACCACACCCAACCTGAACCAAACTTAGACACCGCCTTACTTTTAAATTCTTTTTTAAAGTTTTCAAATGTTTTAAATTTACTTTTAATTTTATCTAATACAGGTCCGTTTGGTTGTTGTTGTTTTGGTGACATCATCTGCCAAAATAACTCATGGTTATAAGCGCCACCAGCATTATTTTTAATTGTCTGATTGTAACGTGAAATTCCCTTTATTATACTTTCCAACTGTAAGTCTTTATCCTTAACCGACTCTAAAGCTTTGTTGAGTTTTTTAAGGTAACCTTTATAATGTTGATTGTAATGAACGTTCATAGTTTCTTTATCTATGAAACGACTTAAAGATGAGTATGAGTAAGGTAACTTTATTGCAGTTATCATTTTCATATTTTTCTTATCTTCGTTGATATTTTTTTTGTTTTCCGAATTCATAATTGTTGTTTCAATTTCATGGATTCTTTCTTGGCTTTTTTTAAACTCCATAAGTCTGTGTTTTATATATAAATAACATCACATGAGGAAAGTTTCACTATCTTCTTACAATTGTGTTTAATATTTCCTCAACAACACTCCCTCTATCTTCATTATCTCCCATAACGGTCTCAAATACGTTTTTTTTCTTTGATAATATATCATATATTGCTCCCTCGATAGAGTTTTCAAATATTGGATAAAATACGGATACATTAGATTTTTGTCCATATCTATAAGCTCTATCTTCTGCTTGTGAATGGTCTGAAGGTACAAATGATAAATCATTCATAATAACTGCCTCGGCAGCGGTTAACGTAATACCTACACCCGCAGCTTTAAGGTTACCAACAAAAACTTTTACCTTATCGTTTGTTTGAAACTCATCTACTGAGTGTTGTCGTGCAGGTTTAGACATTTTACCATCTAACGCTACGGCTTCCTTACCAAAGTGATTCTTTATTTGATTTAAGGTGTTTGTGAAGTTTGTGAAAATAATAACTTTCTTCCCTTGTTCAACGATGTTTTGTGCAATCTCAATGGTGTCTCTAACTTTTTCTTCCGCGATGATTTGTCTTACTTTCATCAGTTTTGAGAATTGAACTGTTAATGAGGACGATTCCTCTGAATTATCAAACCAATCGAAGTATTCACCCATAAGTGCTTCATATTGTTTTGATTTTAGTCGTAAATAAACGGGTGTTAAGATTTTATCAGGTAAATCTAGTATGTCTTCTTTTAATCGTCTAAGTACGTGTGGCTTTATTCTATCTCTTAATTCTGTTAAATTTGATGAACCATTTACGTTCCAAACTCTTCTATTACCAACATTAAATTGATAACCCTCACAATAACGAATTGCATATGCCATCCAATTATATGCTACAGGTGAGTCAACTAAATCTAATAAGTTAAAGTAGTTAATTGGTCTTGAGGTCATTGGTGTTCCCGTTAGTAACCACACTTTACCGACTTTATTACATATGTCGTTGGCTATTTTTGTTCTCTGAGCTTGTTTGTTTTGTATATAATGAGCTTCATCGATTATTACAATATCAAAACCATAGTTTAATATTATGGATTCTTTTACTTTTTTTAGGTCATGGAAGTTTTTTAGTATGTCAAAATTTATAATCATAAAATCGGCAGGTTCCCATTTCTTACCTTCAACTATTGAAATCGTCTTGTCTGTGTAAATCTCAATTTCTCGTTGCCAATTAATTTTTAATGACGCTGGACATATAATCAATATTTTCTTTGCCCCTGTTTCTAATGTTGCCATAACCGTAGCGGTCGTCTTACCAAGTCCCATGTCATCAGCTAGTATATATTTGTCATTACCCACTAATTTCTCAACTGCTAATTTCTGATGTTCTAAAGGTGGTCTATTTGAATACTTTGAGTAATCTATTTCTACTTTTCTTTCTTTGTTTTGTATGACTGCGGCTTTTGGTAACCAAAAATCGTGTAAGTCTTCTGACTCAAAAAGTTTTCCGTATATGTGAAATGATTTATCTTTTTCGATTAATATCTTTTCCACGTAAATCTGAGTTGGTCTTTTAGGTAAGAGTTTTTCTTCCTTCATTTTATTTCCGAAGTATTCATCTAACTCAACCCATTTCCTTGCTATTTTTGGTAATCTCTCATGAAAATCAATTACATAGTCTGATTGGGCTCTTGTAATCCTAAAATGTTTTTTAATTTGCATTTTTTTCTTTAACAAAAGTATATAATTGTTATATCCCTCGTATTCTTCTAAAATACGGGTTGCCTTTATCTCAGGGACATTTGAAACCAATTTATTTTCCAACATACATGTAAATACATTTAAATATAATCTATTTATGGATATTTATCAATTGATGAGTCAAAGAAAAGTACCAATAACGAGATTAAATAAATTCTTCGCTGAAGAAGATTTTGATTTAGATATCTCTATGGGCCAAGAATGGTTACATGGTGATATGAATTTCACGTTTGTATTGTATCGTGTTGATAGACAACGCACTAAAAAAGACGATGTCTACGGTGAGGTCGTGTCTGAAGGAATTCAGTACCAAGCCCCCGTAGAACTTAAAGGTTATGTTCAGATTGAGTCACCTACTAATCAATTTATGGGTAACTCAAGAATTGGACAAGTAGAGCCAGGGAACCTTAAAGTCGGTATCTACCAATCATATTTGGATGAAATGGGTGTCGATGTTGAGTTCGGAGATTACATTGGTTATTATGAAAAAGAAGATAGAGTTAGATACTATTCCGTTGCTGATGACGGTCGTATCACCTCAGATAACAGGCATACATATGGTGGGTATAAACCATATTACAGGAGTATTATTGCGTCGCCGGTATCAAATGATGAATTCAACGGAATATAATGGCATTACCAAAAAAAATAAAAAAGACGATAGATTTAATCCCTAAGAAAACGGGGTTAGAAAGAAGAATACAACTTTTAGATGATATTCAAAAGGATGGTACGTACCTACCTAAAGGTATTGGTCATGCAGATTTGGACCGTGGTATGTTGGATTTTGTTAAAAATGATTTAAAAACATTTATGGATGGTAAAGTCATCCCTACTGTTGATATTATTATAACAACACAAAATTGGTCTCAATTTACTGAAACTTGGAACTTTCAGGATTTAGATAAAAATGTCAAACCACCTTTCGTTTCCACAGTAAGACAACCTGAGGTTCCTTACGGTAGTAACCCATCATTACAATATACCATACCAAATAGAAAACAATTTTATTATGCGAAGGTACCAACTTGGGATGGTCAAAGAAAAGGTATGGATGTTTATAAAATACCTCAACCTATTCCTGTTGATATTACTTACAATGTTAAATTATTTGTAAACCGAATGAGGTCATTGAATGAGTTTAATAAAAATGTTTTACAAAACTTTTCTTCACGACAAGCGTATACAACAATTAAGGGACATTATATTCCAATTATTTTAAATAACATTTCAGACGAATCAGTTATGGATATAGATAAGAGAAAATACTATATACAAAACTATGAATTCACTATGTTAGGATTTTTAATGGATGAAGATGAGTTTGAGGTGAGTCCAGGTATATCAAGAGCACTAACAATGTTTGAAATACCACAACTTAATAAGTCTAGAAAGGTTAACCCACAACCTGAAAACCCAAATGAGTTTCCTGTTGATTTACTATTCGTAAGTGGTAATACAGAGTTGAGTGAAACCTTTAGATATACAGCTGACTTACATTTAAACGAAACTTTTAATGTTTCTAGTTTTTCGGTGTATATTAATAATGACTATGTTGGTGACAACATAAGTAAGATTCAGGTTAACACTAATGATTTGGTAAAATTCATAGTGACTAAAGAAAGTAGTGGTGAGTCTCAGATATTTACAACCGCAAAACTACTCTAATTACTCACCGTAAATATCTTTTGGTTTAGTACACTTATCAATAATCATCTTCTCTAAAAACTTATACATTTTTAAACCATTTTCTTCACAATACTCTTTTAGTGTTGAGTGAACTTCCGTAGATATTTTAATATTTTTAATGTCTTTCATAAATAAAGGTAGAAAAAAGGCAGAATAAATACTGCCTAATTTATAAATATGTCCCCTCAGTGAAAGTTTTTTGCGTTTTTTCCAAATATTTATTATAAAATAAATTCTAAAAGAAATTAAAAAACATGGCAGTATCAAACACAGTCTTCGTTTCTCCAGGTGTTTACACATCAGAAAGAGATTTGAGTTTCGTAGCACAAAGTGTGGGGGTAACAACTTTAGGTTTAGTTGGTGAGACTTTAACAGGTCCGGCATTTGAACCAATATTTATCTCCGGCTTTGACGAGTTTCAATCCTACTTCGGAGGAACTAATCCGACAAAATTTGTTAACACACAAATTCCAAAATATGAAGCGGCTTATATCGCAAAGGCATATTTACAACAATCTAATCAACTATTCGTAACAAGAGTGTTAGGTTTATCAGGTTATGATGCGGGTCCGTCTTGGTCAATTACGACACAGGCAAATTTAGACCCATCAACATTATCAGTACCAACCGTATCAACATGGTCTGTGAACTTTACAGGTTCAACAGGTTCAACTACGTCTGTTGCTCTTGGTGCGTTCTCGTTACCAATATCAACATACATTAACGATACTATAACGTTATATAATGGTGATTCAACTACAATGTTGACTCAATTACAAACATCTATCCATACAACATTATTAACCAACTCATTAAGTGCGACAACAGTGGCACAGTGGGGTGTCGTAACGGATGCGGTTTATAACTCATATACTGGTCAGGGATATACAGCAATAACTAACAGTTTATCAGTTGATGGTTTATACGATTCAGTTGCAGATTACGATGATTCCTTAATGGACCCTTGGTATTATGGTTGTTTCGAACCAGGTTCAGGTGACAATTATTCGGGTATGTCATTTAACGCGGCTATCACGTCATTATCAGGAACTGCAACACCGGGTAGTTTTACAGGAACGGTTAGTGGTTCTGTATTAACATATACAGCAACTGCATTCACTGAATATAATGATGTTGTTGTTGCAACTTTACGTTCAAGAGGTAACAACTCTAATTCAGATGGTGGACCAGTATATAACGTTAGTGGTTTAACTCAAGTTATTATGGATTGTTCAGGTGTTTATGCCGACGTTCAAAAGAACCCATATTCACCATTTGCAATTTCAGGTATCACTAATAACGGTGGAACATTCTCATTTAAAACGTCATTTGATTTATCTGACACAAACTACTTAACTAAAGTGTTTGGTTCAACCAACTTTGGTAAGACAAGTAGTGAGTTCCCATTGTTTGTTGAAGAAACTTATTACTCATTATTAACACAAGGATATAGATTAGGAAAAGTAAGAGGACTTAACTGTGATTTAATAGATTTACCATCAGCTAGAAATGACGGTGGTAATAACACGTCTATTGGTTGGTACTTAGAACAATATCAGACACCGGCAACACCATTTTTGGTTTCAGAACTAAGGGGTTCTAAAGTTGATAGGTTGTTCAGGTTTATCTTAATATCTGATGGTAACGCGGCTAATAATTTAGTTAAAGTGTCATTGGCTAATATGTCATTCTCAAATAACACTTTTGATGTTATTGTTCGTGACTACTTTGACACAGACGCTAACCCTGTAATTATTGAGAAGTTTACTAACTGTACTATGAGTCCAGGCGAAAACGGTTATGTGGCTAAGAAAATTGGTACATCTAACGGTGAGTTTGAACTTAAATCAAGATACATAATGTTAGATATGGATGAAGACGCACCTGTAGATGCACTACCATGTGGGTTTGAGGGTTATGTAATGAGAGAATACTCAGGAGCAAAAAGTCCATTCGTAGAATACAAAACAAAATACAACACACCTGGTGAAGTTATTTATAACCCACCATTTGGTACTACTACGGGGGGTGATAACTCAACGAGAAGTTCGGGAGATAAAGTGAGAAAAACATACTTAGGTATTTCAAATACTGTGGGTATTGATTCAGATTTCTTCAAGTACGGAGGGAAACAAAACCCAAGTAATCTATCAACAGCTACTGAAAGCTCTGATTGGAATTACTTAACTAAAGGTTACCATATGGATTCAGGAGCAACTGTTGTTACCATTTCAGGACAATACATTTCTTCTGGTACATCAGCATTTGATGTTGGGGACGCTAGTTTTACTACTGACCCTACGTCACAATCAAATCCATACTATAAGTTAAATGCACGTAAATTTACTCTATTAGCTAAAGGTGGTTTTGATGGTTGGGACATTTATAGACAATTCCGTACTAATCAGGATACATTTAGATTAGGTGGAACGGGATATTTGGCAGGTGCAGCACCTTCAGTATCATTCCCGACAGCAACAGGATGGGGACAGTTTAAACAAATAGCGGTTGGTGAGGATACTACTGATTGGGCAAATAGTGATTACTACGCATACTTAATGGGTCAGAAAACATTTGAAAACCCTGAGGCGGTAAACATTAACATATTTGTTACACCAGGTATTGATTATGTAAACCACTCAAACTTAGTTGAGGACGCAATTGATATGATTGAGACAGACAGAGCAGATTCAATCTACATCTGTACTACTCCTGATTACAATATGTTTGTACCTAATACATCTTCATTTGATACGGACTTTATCTACCCTGATGAGTCAGTCGATAATTTAGAAGAGACAGGTATTGACTCTAACTATACTGCAACTTATTATCCATGGATTTTGACAAGAGACGGTGTAAACAATACACAGGTATACATACCACCAACATCTGAGGTTGTTAAAAACTTAGCGTTAACAGATAACGTAGCATTCCCTTGGTTCGCAACTGCGGGTTACACAAGAGGTTTGGTAAATTCTGTTAAAGCACGTAAGAAGTTAACACAAGAAGATAGAGACACACTATACCAAGGTAGACTAAACCCAATCGCGACCTTCTCTGATGTAGGTACGGTTATTTGGGGTAATAAAACTCTACAACTTAGAGAGTCTGCACTTGATAGAATCAACGTAAGAAGATTGTTATTACAAGCACGTAAGTTAATCTCAGCGGTGGCAGTTAGATTGTTATTTGAACAAAATGACGACCAAGTAAGACAAGACTTCTTAGATTCGGTTAACCCAATCTTAGACTCAATTAGAAGAGACAGAGGTCTTATTGACTTCCGTGTGGTTGTAGAAAACACTCCTGAAGATTTGGATAATAACACATTAACAGGTAAGATTTATTTAAAACCAACGAGAGCACTTGAATTCATCGATATTGAATTCTT
>TARA_B110000858_G_scaffold198521_1_pt1 | contig 13184 bp, 15 predicted proteins | sample TARA_B110000858 | Tara Oceans TARA_B110000858 (sample SAMEA4398247) | marine metagenome | biome: Polar Biome; feature: [SRF] surface water layer (ENVO:00010504); material: water (ENVO:00002006), including particulate matter (ENVO:01000060) such as... | depth 5 m | reverse complement strand
AATGGTCAAACTCTAAATGTTCCAGATGATTTAGACCCTACCAAAAGAGCACAAATAGCAGAAGATGTTAAGGCTGCTTATGGTATTGATATAAATCAATCTACTTTTTTAGAAAGTGCTAGTGATAAATTTAAATCAGTAGCTAGAGGAACAATAGGTATTCCTACAGGAGGAGCTTTAGGTCTAGCTGGTTTATTTGATATGGGTAATGACAGCAAGTTAGTAAAAGACTTGCAAGAATATCAAGATTATTTAAGAGAAGATTCTTCTTTTGCTTCAGACCCAAAATTTAGAGATAACTATTCTACTCGTTTAGCAGAAGGTGCTGGTTCATTCTTGCCTTTTTTAGGTGTTGGTTTAGCTGGTAGAGCATTAGCTAATAAAGGAATTGTAAGTCAAACAACAGGACAATTTGGTATTCCGATAGCTTTAGCTGCTCCTACAGGTATAGGTCAACAAGTTAATTTACAATCACAAGCTAGAGAAATGGGTGAAGAAGTTGGACCTTTAGCTGAAGTATTTTCTGAACTTTTTGGTGGTGTTATAGGTGCATCTGAAGTAATGCCTGTAGCAAAATTTCTACAAGGAGTTAATAAATCTGTTTTAAAAAATCCTACTATAAAACAACAAATAACAAATTCATTAAAACAATTTGGTACTGGTGCTGTTACTGAAGGTAGTCAAGAACTACTAGCCAGTCTTGCACAAGACCTAACTGCTAGAGGTTTATACAGCGATGAGTTGCCAATAGGAGAAAGTTGGTTCGATGAACTAACGATTGGCGGTATTATTGGTGGTAGTGCTAATGTAATTCTTAATGCTATGGGCGGTAAGAGAGGATATCGTAATGCCCATCACAATGAACGAGAAGCTAAAGCTAGAGAAAATAAACTTTATTTACAAGAACAAGGTAAATTTGAAAGAGCTATAGACCAAGGAGAAGTTACCGAATTTCAACAACCTATAACAGTAACCAAGCCAGACATACCTATTCCTGGTGTTTCAGGAACAGAACCACAATTAGAAATTACACAACTTGCTGATGGCTCTTATGGAGTTATTGACATACAAGCAACAGAAAATCCTGTTATTGCATCAGCACCCACCGAAACAGAAGCTCTAGTTCTTAGAGACAAACAAAACAACCAATACGAAAGAGATAAGTTAAAGTCTAGATTAGACAATGATTTATATAGCATGGGCTTAAGCGAAAGCGATACAGCTCAGACGATTGGTGCAACTGTGCTTGACCCAAACAATACACAAATTAATCTGCAAACCCTTCTTAACTTTGACCCTAAATATAAAGGAGCAAAGAAAAAGAAAAGAATAGATACATCTGGTAATCAACAAGATTTAGCAGATGTAAAAGATTATGTAGAAAAAACTCGTAAGCTACCATTTAAGACAACTTATACAATGATTGAAGCTAAAAAGTTTTTATCTACAAAAGCATTTAATGACCTTAATGCTGACATGGCACAAACAGTATTTACAGAATCTGAAAAAGCAGGCGAGCCTTCTATTCGTGCAGATAAAGAAAAATTAAATATTACAGAAAAATATTTAAAAGAATTAGCTGGTTCTAAAAATATAGACTTAGATGTTAATAGCGTAGCTTTTGATAGATTTAATGAAATGACTACTGGTGGTGCGTCATTCAAAGCTATGAATCGAGGTCAAAGAGAATTGTTATTAGCTAGAATACATTCACTACCTAAGTTTAATTCATTAACACCTTTGCCTGACTTTAGAGTTAGAGAATATACAGCACAAGACATGGCTGATTTTGTTGGTGGTGTAGGTAAAGCAGACTTTACATATGATGATATTACAACATATTTAAAAGATAGATTTACAGGCAGACAATCAAAATATTATAGTTCAGGACTTACACAAACAGAAGGTGGTTTACCTATTACATTAGACCAACAAATAGAATTTAACGATGGCATTTTAGATGAACAAGTTGCTACCTTTGGTTCTGACTTAAGAACAAGTGGTAGAGCTGAAAGACCTAATAAAGATAATCCTAGAATATTAAGAATTAGAGATAACTTTGAGTTTGATATAGCTAGAAAAGCAGAAGCATTTGGAGAAACACCAGAACAATTTGGAGCTAGACTAACTTCAGAAAATAAATTACCTGAAGAAACTATTAACCAGTTAATAGAATCTGAGCGTGTGCGACAAGAAAAAGTATTACCTCCTGTTGAAATAGAACCAAAGATAATGAACTTTGCTGAGGTTGTAGAAGAAGGCAGAACTAATAAATTTGCTACAGAGCTTAAGAAAAGATTAAACAAACTTGGTCTTAAAGAAACAGGTGTTATTGTTAGTAATGACATACTATCTTCAGAAAATTTAATTGCTGGTCAGTCAGGCGAAATAGTATTTGACCCTATACAAAGTAGAGAAAGAAAAACTGAAGCACAATATGATGCTAATACAGATACTATTCTTTTATCTTTTAATGCTGTAAATCCTGCAGGAACATATTCAGATGCTGAAATACAAGCAAGATTAAACTCTATTATAGATGGACAAGTTATACATGCGTTTCGTGCCAAAGATTTAATTAATGAACAAGAATATAACTATTTAAGAAATCAAGTTAAGAGTAGAAAAGTTCCTGTTGATTTTGATGAAAACTTTAAAGGCAGAACTTTTTATGACAGAAGTAAAACAATCAATGTTGATAAAGCAGAACAACTTACATCAGAAGGTAGAGGTGTTGATTATCTTGAAGAAATGTATGTAGAAAATGCTATAGCAGATTTATACAGAGCTAAAGATATTAAACCTGATATACCACCAAAAGCTAAAGGTATATTTGGTAAGTTTATAAACTTCTTTAAAGGCATGGGAACAGCTATGCGTTCTTCTGGCTACAAAAAATCATCAGATATATTTAACGATATAGAAGCTGGCAAGATTGGTAGTAGAGATAGAGGTGAAATAAGAACCTTACGAGAGTTAGACAGGCTACCAATAGCAGCAGAGTTAGCACCTATAGCTGAAATAGATGAAACTGTAGATGAAACTATAGACGAAACTTCAGAAATAACACAAGAAGAAATAAATGAGTTTGATATTGCTGGTGCAACATTTAGTGATACAAAGAATACAAACTTTAAAGCTGCAAAAAATGAACCTATAAAAGGTAGAATTATTGCACCACCTAAAGGAACTAAGACTACTAGAACTGTTAGTCAAGATGGTCTTTATGATTCAAGAAAATTAACAACAGAAGAAAAGTTAGAAGATGCAGAGTTTATTTTAAACAATACAGAAAATAAAAATTTAATTGGTGTTATGGAATGGTTTGTTAAAAATGCACCAAGCAAAGACTATGGTTTTATAGCACAAGCTGTATTGAAACAACTTAAAATGTTGAATACAAAATTTAATTTAAACTTTGATTACACTACTGTAGATGAATCTTTTCTTGCACAAAAAACAACTGATGATGTTATTCGTCAAGATATTACTTATTTAAAAAAGAATAAAAGAACTTTAGGTGGTGTATCAATGTACCCTAAAAGGGGTGCTACTGGATATGATGGACAGTTCAGAGTATACATAATGAATGTAGATGGAAACAATAGTGTAGATTTTGAAACAATACTACACGAAGCTATACATGCTGCAACTCAAGGAGCAACTACAGTAGGAAATCCTAAAAACTCATTTGTTTTTGGAGATAGTGATTCTAAATTAAGAAGTAATTTTGTTGCTTTAGAAAAATTAAGAAAAAGAGTTCAAAGTGAAATACGAAAAAGTGGTCAAGTAGATTTTTTTGTTAAGTATGGAGTAAAGAATGTTGATGAACTATTAGCTGTTGGTTTAACTAATCGACAATTCCAAAAATTTATGGAAGGCATTGAGTACAATCAACAAGGTCAAAAAACTTTATGGGATGCTTTTGTTAATGGCGTAAGACAACTATTAGGACTTCGTGCAAAACAAGGAACAGCTTTATCTGTATTTTTAAAAGAATCAAGCGGTATGCTTTCATTAGAAACAGATGCTGCTAAAAAAATATCTAATTACTTTACACCTAATCAAAACCAATCCCCTGGTCCTGAACTAGACCCTCTTACTAATCGTGGTCCGCCACAAAAAGAAGTTATAGAAACACAAATTCGTGAACTAGAAAGCAGGCTATATGATTTAAACAATGTCCGTAATAGAGAAGGCGGTGCAATGAGTAATGCCAATCTTGGTAGACTTAATAATCAAATAACTCAAGTTGAAAATAAAATACAAACATTACAAGATGAATTAAATAATTTGCCACCAGAACAAAGAGACTTGTTTAGTCCATTCCAACCTAACTTGCGTTCACCTAATCCTAATATTGGATTACAAAAAGCAGTAGAAAGTGCTGAAGAACTTAGCAGAAAAACACCAAGAGGTGATATACCTCCATATAATTTAAATGCTTCTGATGTAGCTTTAGAAGCTGCACAAAATTTTGTTAAAGATTTATCTCCTCGTGAAATAAAACTTCCTAAACTTAACATAGAAGTTCCTGCAGAATTTTCACAACAAGCCAAACAAAGTGGACATAAAAGTTCTACACAAACATCTGGCGAGCGTTTTATAAATATAGCTTCTGACCCTATAACCAGTATAAAGAAAACATTTAATGGTTTTAGACAGGGAGTTATTGATAGTCTTGACCCTATACAAAAAGGAATAGTAAATGGTATAGAAACAAATGAAGAAGTAAGACTAGCAAATAATTTAGTATCAACTTCTACTATGGCTTCTTTAAGATTAGCCGATAGAGCTAGAGGTGTATTTGCTCAAATGCTTACAAGAGGAATACCTGCATTTCAAATTAAAGGTGCTGACTCTTTAACCTTAGTAGAAGAATTAGAAATAGATACTAAATACAATCCATTTATTGAAGGCAATAAAGGAACAGGCGGATTAATGCAAATTACTGCACCATTATATGCAGACCCTACTGTAGATTTAGAATATGTATTTGGTCTTTACTCAAAACTTAAAAGAATAAAAACACTTAAAGATAATGGTGTTGAGATACCTACGCCACCTTCTTTAAAAGATTTAGAACAAATAAAACAAATAGAAAATAATTACAAGAGTGTAGTAGAAGTCTATAACAATTATCAAAAATGGAATAATGGATTAATTAATTTTGCAAAAGCTAAAGGTTTATTAAGTGCAGAACAAGCTAAACAATGGACAGAACATTCATCTTACTATCCATTCTATAGAGAAATGATAGATGATGAAGGTAGAGTAGCACCTGCTATTGGTGGTGGTTATTTACCTAACAATCCTTTATCAATAAAAATGAAAGGTTCAGAAGAAGAAATTACTGTGCCTCCACTTGAAGCTATAGCTAGAAACTCTTTATCTATTCTTACTGCATCTATGAAAAATGATGGTGTTGGTAAATTAATAAGAGACATGGAAACAATGAAAATGGCTAGAGAAATTCCAGCCTCGCAAACAGCAGGATTAAATACAATATTTGTATTTAAAGATGGAGTTAAAAAACATTTTTTATTAGATGACCCAGAAATATATTATGCAGTTCAATCCGTAGGTGGTATTAAGACAGATGCCTTAACCAAATTCTTTGCTATGCCAGCAGGATTTTTAAGAGACATGGTTACAAGAGACCCAGGATTTGTTGTGGTAAACATACTTAGAGATACTTTATCTTCTGCTGTTACATCAGGAGTAGAACTAGGTATAGATTCAGATAGCTATACACCAATTATAGATTCAGTTGCAAATATGTTTGGTGATATGCAAGACTTAGAAAAGTTTGGAATCATAGGTGGTTATGACTTTGCTAATGATGAAGGTGACATTGTTCAATTCATGGCTAGAACTAGAAGGCAACAAGGACTCTCACCAGAAAACGGAATATCTGCAGAAAATGCGTTTTTTAAAATATGGGATGGGCTTGGTGGATTAACAACTAAATCTGATGGTGCAACTCGTAAAGCTGTATATGATTCAGTATATAAAAACGCAATTAAGAATGGTGAAACAGAAGCTGAAGCTCAATCAGCCGCAGCTTATCAAGCTTTAGAAATTATTAACTTTGGTCGTAGAGGGAGCTCACCGACTTTCAAACTTATTACTGCTGCAATACCATTTTTAAATGCAAGAATACAAGGTCTTGATGTTCTATACAGGTCTTTCTCTGGTCAATATTCTGCTACAGAAAAACTGCAAAAAGGCGAGACTATGCAGGATGTAAAAAATAGAATTGCAAAGACAGCCTTGTTAAGAGGTTTGAGCTTGATGGGAATTACAGCATTATATTATTTACTGGTAAGTGATACTGAGGATTACAAAGAAGCCAAGCGAGAAATCAGAGATGATAACTGGTTGATACCTACACCTTGGGATTACACAGTTAAGATACCTATACCTTTTGAAGTAGGCATGATATTTAAAGCTTTACCTGAGAGAGTAATTGATATGGCTTGGGGTCAAGTAGAAAAAGACCCAATGAAATCTATAACAAGACAAATAGCTACATCTACTAAGATACCAGTTATAGGCGGAGACATAAGTATTCAAGCTGTAAAACCTTTGTTCGAGGCTATCACTAATAGAAGTGCTTTTACAGGCACAGAGATAGTTCCTTACTACAAGTTAGGTAAACAAGGAGGCTATCAATCTAATCCACAAACAAACGAGTTAGCGAGGCTTATAGGCGAAGCCCTAAACATATCACCTATTAAGATAGAATATGTCTTAAAAGGCTATACAGGAACTCTAGGAGGGTATGCTTTATCTGTTGCTGATAGTATTACTAGAACAGCTACAGGAAGCCCATACATCCCTAATAACGCTTTTAATAATCCTACCAACTGGTCGCAACTACCAGTCTTTAAAAGACTACTTGTTGATACTAAGAAAATGGGAGGACTGCAACAGCAGTTTTATGAGTTAAGAGGCGAAGTAAATAAGGTTACACAGACCATGAACAGCCTGAAGAAAGACAAACGATTTGATGAACTGGCAACTTATAGAGCCAACTATCAAGGTGTAATGAATGTTAAGGGTCAAGTAAGAGCCTTAGAGAGATACCTAGAGAACTGGAGAAAGAAAAGAGATGCCGTGATGAGAAGGGATGATATCTCCGTTGTAGTTAAATCTGACTTAGTTAGAGAACTAGAAATGCAAAGAGACCAACGACTAGCCTTCGTGCCTGAACTAAGGAAGAAAGCTAATGTCCCTGTGTTCCAAGGTGGTCTGTAATTCGTCTATCATCTTTTCTTCTTTCAACTGCTTTAGTCTAAAGAAGTCTTTATGCTCAGGATAACGAGCATGAAACAACCTAGCGTAGAAACAGATGTAGTCATTACTAATCTTAAACTCTCCACCGCTTGTCTCTATCTCACTATGCCAACGAATCCTGTTGATAATCGCCCAATGAGAGTAGTTTTTCCTACCTGACTTGATTGCTTCAAGGGTGTATTCCTCAAACTTCAACCAAACATCAGGGTTTTTTTTGTGCCACTCCCACCAAACTTCCTTTCTTTCTTGCAAATCTGCTTGCAGTTGTTCCATTAACTTCATGATTTTCCTCCAGAAAAATTCTATTAACTAGTTAAATATTTTTTATCCTTGATGGTATCTATCACCAACACACATCTTGGGTTATCTTTCTCCACCCCACCAAACTTATAAATCACTTCTTTGATTTGCTCAAAACTATCATCCACTAACACTTCTGCTTTAACCAAAGCATCGCAAGTAAACTTATCTATTATTGAACAGGGATTGCTGATGTCTAATCTTCTATTGCTTTTAGCGTAATAGGTGTATGTCAAACGAACAGGTTTTTCATAGGTCGGATGACTGATTCTATCAACTAGATTTTCAGAGTATATCCTCTTAGCACTAGACAGTATTCGGTAATGAGCGTTGCGATAGTTGTTTAAGTTCAAGATAAACTTCTTGTTCTTGGAATAGTAAACTTCTAATGGTAAATCAATCCTCATCCTGCTTCCCCGAAATATCTATAACCAGTAAATATTTTTTATTGCAGCTCCAGGCTGCGTCAAAATGGTAGGTCATCATAGAAGTTATCTCCCTTTAATAATTTATCTACTTGCTCTAATAATTCTTGTTCAGTTCCATATGCTTTTACGAACCTAGCTTTATAGGGATGTCTGCTTATAGGCTCTTTATCACTCCCCATACGATGATGCTCAAAGCATAATGGTAATACTTTGAAATGTGCATCCTGTTTAGTTTTCCCTTCGATGTGATGAATCTCACAGGGAACATAGAATCTTCCTTGATTCCTACAGACAATACATCCTAACTGACTAACATCATCCATGTGTTTAGACTCTGCCTTGTTAGGATTTCTGCCTTTCATATCTGCGTTTCTTTTATAAGTTCTGTAGCATCTTTTATTGATAGTTCTGTAAGCATAGAAGCAATTAGTAATAAAGCTAACTGCTTCTTTTGATGTTCAGATAAATCTAATATTTTATTTAATAAAGCCTTGGTTATCTTACGCTCCATATCTAGCTTGCTCTTTCCTTGCGGACACTTGTTCTGTTCTCCATTGCTCAAAGCCAATCTCTAATGCCCTTAACTCAATCTTCAAGGCACTCAATCCACTCTTATAACTAGCAACCTTTAGTCTAGCTTGAAACAACTCATCCTTGCTTTCAGCATAAGTATCTTGTGCGGAAGTAGTCTTGATACCTTCTCCCAATGCTTGCACCTTTAATATTGCTTGTAGCTTCTTAACTTCGGCATCTGACTTCAATACTGAATACTCACACTTCTCTATAAGAGGAGCAAGTTCCCTTATCTTGTGCATCCAATTCTCTACTTCAATCATCAAAATATCTCACTTCTTTTTCTCCTTCTTTGTTTTCTCTTTTTTAGTATCTTTGTCCTTACGAAAAATCCTGTCAAAATTTTCATCAAACTTATCTTTATCGTAAGGCTTCTGTATACTCCCTTTACCACCGTGCCACTTAGTCATTGTGTCTATTCTTAAACATTCTATCTGCCGTTCTTTGAAAAGATTTCTCCAAAAATCTGTTCCAAAGATTACTCAAAAACTCTCTCATTCTTCTTCAACCCTCCATGCAAAAGGTTTTAACACCGCTCTCTTAAAAGCTTTGTTCCCATACTGTTCATTGAAAATCCTTTGAGCAACTTCTTCGTTGTAAGGTTCTTCTTTGTTGTCTCTTTTTTCTTTTGTATTCATACTAAACCAAACTTGGAAGTTTGATTTGTAATCAGATTGGTCATCGTATTTAAATTGTTCCATCCCAGCTCTCCATAAAAAATATTATTTACTAGTTAATAATTTCTGAACCTTGTCACTAAGTTCATACATAATCATTTTATAACTTTGTACATTTACCTCTTGGTAATTGTCATTTGCACTTTCAAAATGAACAATACATTCTTCAAGTCTTGTATAAATTTCTTCAAGTCCTTGACGATGAGAACGCTTACTGCTCTCATCATCAATCTTGACTACCTTATTAGCCTTAGAATGGGATATCGTCATCACTTAACTCAGGTCTAGTTTGTTGAACAGGTGGAGTAGGTCTTGGGTCACCTTGTTGTGTTTGTGGTTGCGGTATATCAAAGCGAGCATACTTATAATCGTTGCCGTTTTTAGACCTCCTATCCCACAAAGCAACACGAACCTCTGCTTCTTCTCCGTTCTTTATTTTCTCTACCAAAGCTTTTAGTAGAGCCTTATCAAACGCAACTTTACCAGTCCAGTCAGGCTGTTTATCGCCAGTCTTATAGTTATTGGTATAGATTGCTCCGTCAGTTTGTATTCTTTCTTCCATTTACTTACCCTCCTCAGAGTCTGTGTCTTTTTTAAATGTATCTATTAACGATGTAATAGCCTTGTCTAGTTTATCTTTTTGCTCAGGAAACTTATCCTTCAACACTCCTATTGCCTCACTATTTGATTTATAAAAATCAACTAATTGGTCTCTACTTTCGTAAAGTCCTGCGTCAATAAGCTTCATTGCTCCTTCCACAAAAACATTCGCCCACCCTTCATCAAAGACTTGCTCTGCTTCTACAGGAGTTTCTTCCTTAACAGCTTCAGCTTTTTTGACAGGGGTTTTCTTGCCTACAGGTTGCTCATCTTTTTCTGCATCAGGCAAAGTCTCGTCAGCCATTCCTGTAAATACAGATATGCCTAAACCAAACATCGCCACACACTTAACTAAGCAACGCATAGCATTATCAGAAACTTGCCTAGCATGAGGATTAACAACTGGGTTGTTTTTATAATCCATAACAGGCAGTCTCATTTCTCTTACCAAGTTATCAATAGTAATCCTAGTGACAACTTCAGTAGTTCCGTCAGGAAGTGTCTTGTAAGGCACTCCGTCAAAATCAACAAACTCGTATTGTGCCTGTGGATAACTTTGCATAAGCAAATTCCACATCCTACTCCACGACAAGTATGTCAACTTCATCTTTTCCTCTGTATGTTTACTCACATCCACCTTGGATAGTGTTTCCCATACATCTTTATAAGTTAGTTCTTTATCAGCCATTAGTTTTCTCCATTTGATACTGATTACAAAATTCAGCCACATCACAATAGTCTTTGCATCGTATAGCTTCTCCTTTAAGAAACTCTATAGTCAACTTAGACTTGTCATCATGACCACTCACATACTCATCGGCTAATTTTTGTGTGTCTAGCACACGCAAGGCAGACTTCCTACCCTTCTTCATTACCCTATAAGTATCTTTCCTTCTCCACCTTTCCGCATCACTACACAATGGTAGTTCTTTACTGATTAGATAATCAGCTTCTGCTTGTTGATGAATCGAAACTCTTTCTTCTATGAATTGTTCTTGTTCTTCGTCAGTCCATTTTGGTATTGGGATGACGGAAATTGGTGCAACTGGATAGTCGCTACCACTTCTGAGCATTTGGTTTTTGCTCCAGTCTCTATTGACTGTAATAATATTTAACTGGTTAATAGAATTTTCTGGGTTGTTTTTTCGGTACAGCCAATCATAACAATTTAGCTGTTGCTCCCATTCAGGCTTGCCGTCTTTTAAAGCGTTCATAACAGTCCAACTGCTAGTCACTTTATAATCCTTCAGGATTTTTTCTTCGATAGAAATACTATCGGTCTGTCCACTTATAGTCCACCCATTTACTACAGCAAAGTTTCTTTGCTCCGTGATAGTGTCTGTGTTGCCCTCATTGGCTCTCTCTAAGATTGTGTGAACACTTTGACCTAACAGCTTCCAAATCTCGTTAGAGACATCTACAACGATTTTGTCGTCATGTTCTTCTTTAAGAACTCTAATCCTAGGAGGTTGTAACAAACCAGTAACAGAAATAGTAGAAGCACCTTTTGAATAGCTATCATTAGATACTGCTCTAATTATCTCTTGCGGTATGTTATTTAAATTTGTGTATTTCACTAAAGTATTTCTTCAAGTTCTGCTTTCATACAAAAAACTATGTCTTGCATTGCCTTTACTTTTTCTTGGCTCTCTGCCAAAAGTTTTTCTGCTTTTGCCACTTGTTCTTTTAAGATACTTTTGATTTCTACATTCTCCATATGCCAACTCCATTATCCATTTGTCTAACTGTAAATTTAGTGTTTGGATTATTATGTTTGTATCTAAGTACAAAGTTTCTAATTATCTTTACCTCTTGGGGTATCTTAGTCTTTGGTAATTCAATCAAGATATGGTCTCCTGATTTCATAGTGTGTAAAGGTATGTCATATTTCCTTGGCTTACCTCTGCCAACTGGTAAAGGTATTCCTTCTTTTATTTCAAACTTCATCTGTTTTACTCCTGTAAATTTATGCTCTCAATCGAAAGCGGTTTTTCCCACATGGTTTTCTCAGATATCATTCTGTATCTACCACCTAGTAACTGGTAATTTTGTAAATTAATTGAAGGGTCTGAATAATTTAATATTTCGTTATAGTCTAATATGCTATACCTAACTATGTTCTTAGGTTTAATTACACCCTTATGACAACAGTTGCCAAGTCCAAATAAGCTTGTCTGATAATCGTCTTTGTAATCTAATAAATTTTGTTTGAAATAAATAGTTCTTTCTTGCATCGTAGTTTTTTCAACAGCATCTTTCCATTGTGGTGCTATCCTGTGATACTGCTCTAAAAAATCTTCATCAGGATATAATCTCTTAGTATCAACTATCACTTCTAGTACAACTGGTTCATCCTTTTCAGAATCACAATTCTTTTCGTTATAAGCATTTACTGATTGCTGTGCAAAGTAAACTGGGTAAGCATCAGACAAGTAAACCATAAGGGGATGACTTGGATTGCCACTCCAATTTCCAATACCTTTGTTATGTCTTGGGGTTATACCTTTTGATAGAATATCATCTAGGTATTTAGTAGAAGTACCATGATATAAAGTTACCTTACCTTTGCTATAATCTTTGGGTGGGTACTTCAGTTCTTCTTCTCTCTGTAAGGCTTGTCTATCTGCCAATTCTTGTAACTCATTCATATTCATATTTGCTCCAACATTTATGATGTCTAAATGAAGTTTACTTGATGTCTTGCAAATGTGCAAGAGATGAATTAAGCTTTGTTAATGGAGATTGACTTAGTAAAATTAGACTCGTTAGTGATGAAGCAAGCAGTAAGAGATGTTGCTAGCAAAGACGAGAATTTATCGAATCAGGCACTCTCTTATTTTATATCAGATGACTTCAAAGTTCTATGCTTTAGAAATAATATAGACAGAGAAATAATCTTATCAAGTATAAAAGAATTAAATCAGTACCCTATACTATCACGCAAAAAGTTAGCCAATGACATAGCGAAAGTCATTGATAGTTCGTTTGTGGAGAGGGTACATAGTAGGTAGATATACCTACTAAGTTTTAACAATAAGTATATACATAGTAGTAAGTATATAAATAGCATAAACGGAGGTTATATGCAGAGTCAAGAGAAAATTGATATAAAAAATCATATTCATAGTAATTCAAAAACAAATAGCTATGGACACGGACAATACAAAATCACTTGTCCAAGTTGTCAGAATGAAAGGTCGAAGAACAGGAGGGACACCCCTCTATCAGTAAATATAAACGCAGAAACAATCGTATACCATTGTCATCATTGCGGTATAAATGGAGCAATCGCGAGAAACCAAGGAGT
>TARA_B110000858_G_scaffold49907_1_pt1 | contig 13212 bp, 8 predicted proteins | sample TARA_B110000858 | Tara Oceans TARA_B110000858 (sample SAMEA4398247) | marine metagenome | biome: Polar Biome; feature: [SRF] surface water layer (ENVO:00010504); material: water (ENVO:00002006), including particulate matter (ENVO:01000060) such as... | depth 5 m | reverse complement strand
TTGACAGATCCATCTTCATTTTTTAAATTAATACCAGCGTGTTCTAGTAAATTAACTGTATTTAACTCAGTAGCAAGACTACCTAAACCGGTTACAATTCTAACACCACTATTTTTTAATATATTTTCATGAACTTCTAAGAAGTTATAAGTTTTGACTGTTTTATCTATTATATCTTGCGCATTACTTCCTTCAAATTGCATATCACCAAGATATTCAATATCAGCTTGCATTTGATTTTGAGAATTAATTAAATCTTTTCTTATATTATTATATTGTTCAACATCTGCTTGTGTAGCTTTAGGATCGTTTTCTATTCTTTTCTTTAACTCAGAAAGTGAAGCTTGTCCCATTATCAACTTACCATTTTGAGTTTCTATATTTTTCAAAATTTCAAAAGTCTTGTAATCATCTCCAGATTTACTAAGTTCTAGTAAATTACCTAAATCTTCTCTATTTTGTTTATAATCTTCTCTAGAATTTTCTAGCCCAGCCATTTTATCTATACTTAAGTCAAAAAAGTTTTCAGCTACAAACACACCTGGACCCGTAATAGGATTATAGCTTAACACTATATTAGCTAAATCATTTAAAACACCAACACCTTGTTTACCCTCAAAAGTTTTTAAAGTTTCGTCAATCTCATCTCTTATTTCCTTAGATTGTAGTTTTTCTTTTACTAAAGTATTTTTTACAACTATTTCTTTAGCTTTAGCAAAAACTTCAGTATTTCTATCTATTTTTAATATTACATTTGGATCTTTTTCAAAGTCTTCAAGATTAGGTAAATAAAATAATTTACCATTGCTTTTTTCGGCGTCTTTTAAATTAGTAGTAACTGTAAGTCCAGAAGCCTCTGCTCCATTCTTCAACTGAGTAGTCATTTTTTGAAACTCTTCTTTAGCCAATAATTTTTCAGAGTCTTTAACTTCATCTACAGTAACAGAAAGATTATTAATTGATCTTTTAGTAGGTTTTTGTCCTTTTGAATCTAAATATTCTTCTTCTTCCTTGGTAATACCCCAACCACCATCGCTTAGATCAACATCTTGTACACCACCAGATAATTTAGCTTGAGTAGAGATAATGTTTTCATCTGTAGGTAAATTTAAAAAGTTTATATCATCATTTTCTAATCCAATAATATAATCACTAACAGCTCCTTTTTCAATGTACTCTCTTTTATCGCTTTTACTTTTTAAATACTCTTCTTGATTTCTTTCTATTTCTAAAGCTATTGTTTCTTCACTAGGTATTGTCGATAATTCTATTTTTTTTAATAACTGAGCAGCTTTTATTTTGTCTTGAGCTCCATCAACTTTTAATAATCCTATAAACTTTTCTTTTTCTGCTTTTACTTTTGCTAATTCAGCTAGTCTTTGAGTATCATTAGTTATTTTGCTATTTGTATATTTAGGATCTTCTAATAAACCTATATATCCGTCAAATCTATTATTTATAGTTTCTTCATCAAATAGATCAGAATCTTCTACATCATATTTGCTAACAATTTTTTCTTTATCTTCTGGTTTTTTTGGCTCTTCACTCAAAGATTCAAAAAACACTTCTTCGTCAACTTGCTCTTTAAAACTAGAATCTAATCCAGACATATAGCCATATATTTCATCAGAATAAGATCTTTCTTTAACGGCTGTTTTAAAATCTTCTTTAGATACTTTTTCTTTAAAAGTAGAATCTTCAGAGTCTATATAGTTGTATACTTCTTCAACGTAACCTGGCATATTTTTTATTTAGGGTGTTCCAGTAGTTGGTACTGGAGCTTTTGTTCCACCACCAGATACTACTTGTTTAGACTTACCTGTGGAATACATATCCACTATAAAGTCTACAAATTGATTATTTAACTCACCTTGCCTAGTGGGATCGTACTCTCCAGTTAAGCTGTTTTCTTTAGCAAACATTGCAAAAAGCTCTTCTTCATTTGGCATCAACTTGCTTCCTGTTAAGTTTTTAAATCCATTGCCAAAATTGCCATCTACATACCCTTGAATAAGTTCTCTTGCTTTAGCTGGATCTGTAAATGTAAAAGATTCTACTCCCATTATTTCTTCTGGATTTGTTTTTGGGTCTACAGCTAATTTTTTATTAAATTTTGGGTTAGGTACCATGCCTTTTTGTCCTTTGTACTCAACTTCTATTTCATCTTTCAACGAGTCTGCTATAGAATTTGCAAAAGTTATAGCTTGTCCTTCTAAATTAGGATTCATTTCTTTCCATCCTCCAGTACCTTTTTTATTAATGTTATCTACGTATTCAGAAATAACAATTGTAGAAGGACCGGAAGCCCCAATTCCAACGCCTGTTAATTGATATTGACCATTTTTATCTCTACCCAAAAGAGGATTAGAATCTCCATTTGTTATACCATATTTAAACAAATCGTCATCAGTGGTGTATTCTCCTATTAATCTATCTTCTTGCTTTGCTAAATCGTAATTTTCTAAATCAGTATCTAAAGCTCCAACCATCATAGTTAAGTTATTCAAATCTCCAGTTAGTCTATTGTCTAATTGTTGAAAAGCTATCATATCTTCAGGCGTTCCATCTGGACTATAAGCTTTCATGTATTGATCACTAATTAGTCTAGCATTGTTTTCTATTTCAGCCATTATTTGAGTATCTAAGCTTGGATTTACTTTAGCTATATCCTTAGCTAAGTCTTTATAAGTCTGTGATTCATTTAACGCTTCTTTAGTTAGCATTTTTATTCCTAACTTTTTATTTAAAGACGCTACATTAGCTTGGTCATATAGTTTAGTAACTTTACCAGTCATTGACTCAAGGTTCTTAGCGGCTTGCGCGCCTCTATTATCTCTTATTAATCTACGTGATCTTATTCCTTTTCTTGTTTGTGCCATAATTTATTTTTTATCCTCCAAATAACCCTGTAATAGCTTTCATAGCTTCTGGGTTTTTCATTATAGATCCAACAGCATCTAAACTACCACCAACTCCAGCCGCGTTGCTGGCTTGCTGAGCACTTAGAGCATCCATTCTTTGCTGTTCCATATTGTCTAAATTACCTATTTCAAAGTTTATATTATCAATATCTCTATTTTCTTGCATGTTTTGTCTTGTTTGCTCACCTTGGGCAAAGAACTTTTGATTAGTAGCTTCTTGTTTCTGTATATCAGCTGAAATACCTTGTTTAGATTTAGCAGCTGCTCTAGCTAAGGCAGTTGCACCACCAGCGCCAAATCCTCCAGCTTGCATAGCATCTAAGCTATTAGCAAGAGCTTGATCAGTTTGTTGACCTTGAAACTCAGCAGCTTCAGTAGCTACAGATAAATTTGCATAAGGATTTCTAATTTCTTGTCTATTAGCCATTAAGTCAGATACAACTTTATCTTGAGCTAGTATATCCTTATCTAATCCTTCGGCTAATTTTTTTTGTTTTCTGCCTTGTAAAAAACCAGTAACCATAGGTGTAGCTGCTGCGGCTAATTGCATATAACCCATCATATTATTATTACCGCCACTACTGCTAGGTAAAGTGGTTTGAGATGCAGTGTTTTGAGCTGTAACATTTGCATTGGGCGAAAGTAAAGGGTTAGTGAAATTGGGCAACCCAGAATTTTGCATTACAATATTACCTGTTGGAGGCGGAGCTACGTACCCTCCAGGTAACTGCTTTCTTAAGCTAGATCTTTTGCTTGTTCTATTATTATTGTTATTTAATAAACCCATTTTTTAATTTTAATATGATGAAATAAAGTATTCAGATCCTACGGCAAATAATTCTTTTGCTCCACCAGTGTCAGTGGTTTTATCTGTTGTTAATTTTAATGTTGTAAAATATCCTTTTATACCGCTAGCTTCAGGTCCTACTATTACTTCGCCTGGTTGAGCAGCTGTAGCATTGATAACATTTGCTACAAATCTATTTTCTTTTAAGTCGAAACCAGCTCTGTAAGTTACTCCTTCTTCTATATATCGGCCTTCATGATAACTTTTTATAACAGCAGTGTTATCTTCGTATGTATTAAAATCATTGAGTAGCAATGCACCTGTTTGATCTGATATCATGCTTTCTAATTGCCAGCCACTTGTTCCTTCATAACTAACTGTTTTAAATGTTTTAACTAAATTAGGCTGCGTATTAAAAACAAATATTATAGATGACTCTATAGGGTCTGATCCATAAAAGCTATTTCTATTAGTAGTTACAGAATTATGTAGCCATAAATTTGTTTGATTAGTAGTATAAAACCTATTAAATAAGCTTTTAGCATTATAAGGTTTGTAATCATAAAAAGTAACCCAACCTAATATTTTTTCATCAAATACTAATGTATTATAAGTTCCACTTCTTTTTTGCAAACTTATTAAATAATTGTCAGTATAAGTATCATAAGCTCCGATTACTTCGTCTTTGTTGTAGGTTACAAAAGTAGCTACACCAGTTCCATAATCAAATACACCAAAAGGAAGTAAATCTGTCAACTGAACTGCTCCAGTAGCTAAATCTACGTTTCTAACATAACAACCAGTATCAACATTGTCAACTAAAAGCAAAGAACCTATAGGTATATCTGTAAAAACATCATCACCGGGTTGAGATATAAGTACATTTGGATCTCCAACTCCTATAGCTTCTATATCACCATAAGGATAAGGTGGATTTTGTACTCCACTTAATTGTCTTGTTACAGTGTTTCTATATAAATTATCATCTATCTCTGATAGTTTATCTCTAAAAAAATCAGCCATACCATAAGAACTTATCTCTGTTAAACCATTATCAGATAATCTTAATACAACATTTCTATTTTTATCAGTAAAGTATTTTCTTCTGCCAAACTGAGCAAACGATCTAGGATTCCTACTAATACCATATTCACCTACAAATGGGATTATTTCCCCTAAAACCATGTTTTGTGTGCCTACACTTGCACTTCTACCTTCAGCTGTATATATAACATTTTTATTAACCATAGCTCTACTAACTTTATTTTCTTGAAATATTAGTAGTTTTGTATCTTCACTATAAAGCTTTTGTATTGAACCATATTGCTCAGGAGCAGCAAATGTTATACTTTCTGCAGATGAAAATACATTAGTTTCATTAACATTAGTTTTAGAGTTAAATAAACCAGAATATATTATATTATTTTTTCTAATAACAGCAGAATATTGATCATCAACTAAATAAGCTTTAACACCATAATCTGTAGAAGCCGCGTTGTAAGCACCTCTTATTCTAGATTCTTCTATAATCCAGTTTAAACTTGAAAAATTAGCAGATGGAACTAGCTTTATATCAGGTCTTTGATCAGGAGCGGTAGACATAGAAGAGGTAGTTGCATAATTTAAGTATCTAGTCTTAGTATTAGTGCTATCATATTTTACAAAAGGTAAACCTGGCCAATTAGGTATTTCTGATATGCTGCCATATCCACTATCTGGATACTGAGAAGATACGTATTCGCTGTTAGTTTTTTTAATCCAAAAAGAATTAAAGTATGATATTTCTTGAGTATATGGCATTATCTATAAAGTTTTGTGTAAACAACAAATGAATTTGGTGAAGAAGTTAATCCTCCTTGAAAAGTTTCTTTAACACCTATAGTTATTTTATGAACGCTATATCTACCACCATCTAAATAGCCCTCAGCCCAAAACCTAGCGTTAATACCTGACTTTTTTAAAGCAGCTCCATGATATTCAAAAGGTGGGCAGTCTGGATTTGCAAATAAATAATATCCACTAGGGAAAGACAACGTAGAAGACTGGTTCCAATAGGAATCATTAGAATCAACAAATTCAACTTTCCAAGGATATTCTCTATAAGTGTATCTTTCTCCTTGAGTTCCATAACCAGCAGATGCAGGATACGTGCTGAAATCAATTTTAACTGGGTTCTGACCCAAATTTGGATTTGAATAAGTAGTTGGATCTAAAAACCACTCTTCAAAATCATATTTTACATCACCATTACCTTTATAAACTGCTGTTTCAAGTTTTTCTATATACAATTCGCATCCTTCAGTATTACCAAAAAAACTACCATTATTCCAGTTTGGTTTATTAGGTAGAAAAGTAGGCTTTGGAGCGCTCGCAAGTGGAGTATAACCATATTGTATAAAGAACTTTTGATTTCTATCTCTTACATTGAATCTAGAATCACTATCAATTTGATAAGAAGTTTGACCGTTCCACAACGCACCAATATCATTTTCGCTAGTTTTAGTAAAAAGATGATGATTTTTTATATAGTTAAAATTAGTTTGATTATAATCAGGTTCTTCGCCTCCAATACTAAATGCCCAGGTATCTCCAACCCAGTTTGAATCTGCTGGATCTACAGGAGAAGGGTTTGTTGTTGTTCCCATTGTTGGAGCAGTGTTACTAAAGAAATTGTTTCTTTTTGAAACTGTTGTTGGTAATTCATAGTTTGATTGACCAATAGTACCTATTTGTATTGTAAAATTAAAAACAATCTCCATGTTACCCCAATTAGGATCACTAGCTTTATCAAAATACAAACCCGAATTAGTGGCTGTATCTTGCTTTAAATGAATATTATAAGTTTTAGGAGCTGCTTGATTAGATACCATTAAAAAATAGTCAGTTAAAACAAGTTTATTTGCTCCACTATCTATACCTGTTGCACTATTTAAAGTTATAGTATAATCGTTGCTAGTAGTCACACTACCAGAGTTTGTTACTACACTTATATCTCTATTTAGTAAACACTTAGATAGAGTAGTTCCATCGTAATGTACACCTTCTACTCCTGTGAAAATAAAAGTTGTAAGATCTCTAGGAGCTGTTTGGCTTGCACTACTAAAAACACCATTGTTTAAATCGCTTATTAAACCAGAAGTAGTTGTTTCCCAGTATAAGTCTAAGTCAGATTCAACAGCTTTTGTTTCAGCTACTATTAAAGAGTTAGAAAATTTACCTAAAAAAAGATCGGGATTTACATAAGTAGTGGACTGCATTGTGTTAAAGAAACCAACTCTATCTTTATTGTTATTATTATTAACATTAGCGATAAAGGGATTATTGTCAGATTTTACAAATGGGTTAATAGTGCCAGGTATAAAAGTGCCTGCAGGATTCTCAATACCTCCAGGGTATGAAATACTGCCTGCAACACCTTTTTGTGTAGTCCAAGTGCCTAGATCAAGAAAAGGCTGTATAGATACAACTGTTGATTCTAATACAGGTAATTGAGTTTGTCTAGAATTCCATCTATTAATATCTACAGTGCTTGCGTCTTGAGCATTACCAGTATAAGTATAGTTGGGTTGAACTACTCTAAAATATAAAGACTCTTTACTTCCGTATATTCTATCTGTAGGACCTACGTTAGTCATATCTCTTGGGATTTTATTTATATTGTCACCAAATAGAGATAAATTAGAGACATTCCAAGAATCACCATAATTTAATTTAGTTTGATTATCTTTGTAAATTATATTACCTGAGCAACTACCAGGTAGAAATACATTATAATACTCTTGTTCTTGTTGTTTAACAACTATTTTGTAACTATACCATCCTCTAGGATTATTAAGCCTAGAATATAAGCCAGGGTAATTCTCAACATTATAGGATGATAAATCCGGAATTGGTTCGTAAAAAGCTATTTTTAAAGAATTTCCAAAAAAGTTTAAAACACTTGCAAGCCCTGAGTTATCATATGGCGCAGTTACTGTAGATTTATCATTAGCTACATTACCATACAAAGAAGATTCTTTAGCAAGCATTACAGTGGACTGTCTACCAAATCTATCTGATAACACAACTCCAACTTGGTAAGTTCTACCTTGTTTTAAAGTTGCATTATAGTATTCTTTTATTTTGTTATTTATTGTAGTGGCTATAGGAGGATTTGCTGATATATCGAACTCAGGTGAAAATGAACCGTTTTTAACAGATGAGTTTACCTCGTAGCTTAGTTTTGGAGGTAAAGCATGATTATTTAAATAATTACCATACATTATTCTATTTCCAGATGTTTCTTGTGACTGTGCTCTTACTGGTATTATATCGTTTACCCTTGTAGTATCTGACTCTGGTAGCACTTTAAATGGTTTTTTACCTCTATAAGTGTATATAAATTGATTTCTACCAGTTGTGCTAGTAGCTAAGGGGTTTACTAAAAATTCATCAGGGCAACCTTGTTCAACATCTACATTATCTAAAACATATACATTATTATCTTTTGAAGATTTAAATAATATGTCTATCTCAGTTACATGTAGTAATGTTTGTAGTTGGTTTCTGTAAAAATCTGAAACTGATGGATTATTCCCAGCAAAATAAGGTAAGTCTACTACTAAACCAATTTCACTAGCTCTATTTTCAAAAAAACTTAGTTCAGTACTTGTAGATGCTCTATCTTCATCTCCCCACGTGAAACTACCAAGCTGTGCTGGAAGAAAAACTGGTTGAGTAAAAGGCGCCATAAGCGAATACTCTCCATCTGTATATTTAAACCTGTAGCTAAATCTTGGAAATTTGTCTTTTAAAAACTCTCTATCACCGTCAAAACTAGCTTCGTACTCTGGATTTTTCAATTGAAAAACAATAACATCTCCTGGACTTGCCCATCCTGCAGGTACAGAAACTTGTGTTGTTGTTGAAGATGAAGTTTCTGAAAAAGAAACTTGATTATTTAAAGACTCATGCATGTAGTAACTAATTGATCCAGAATTTGAAGCATTAGTTACTTTAACAACAGGATAATCTACAACACCAATTTTATCAAAATAATTGTCTATAGCTGACGGAGGAGTAGTGCTAGTTGTTCCACTCCATTTAGGCTTAGCTGTTGGTGGATTACCAGCAGAAGATAAAAATTGTAATACGTTTTTTCCACTAACTGAACCAATACTAGATAATGGAGCAGATAATGATACAGGTAGCCATTCTGTTGTTGTTGATTTAACAGTAGACTCCCAATTATTACCAGTTTTTTTAGTTAAAGCTATAGGATTGTGAGGATAATATTTAGCTACAGATATTTGATCTTCATTAGAATAAAAAGCTTCTCCATAAGGTCTTGAAGCTGCTTTTACAATGTTTATTTTTCTTGGTTGATTTCTGTTATCTGTCCAAAACATTAAATCCTCGACGATATTAAAACCTAATATAGGATGTGTTTTAGAAAAATTCAAAAAACTACCTTCAACTAGTATAGAGGTTTCATATCTATTTTGTTCAGGTATTTCTAAATTACCATTATACTTTATTCTAGTTATATAGCAATGAGATTGAAAAGTGTGGGCATGGTTTTCTAGTTGATCTTTAGAAGCGTCACTAAATGTAGTTAAAAACATATATACAGAAGAACTATCTTCATGAGTAAACATGCCTATTATTTCTAAAGGTTTTTCATTTTCAGATATACCAGCATTTAGTTTATTTATAAAACCTGGAAATACGCTAATGTTTCCTTTAACATTTTCTAAAGCACCTACATCAGCTCCTTCAGATTTACTAATGTTTATGTTCCTACCTTCTCTATATTCACCATTAGGCATTAATCTAGCATCTAAGTCTCTATTCATTTTAGACTTGACAAAAGTGTTTTTAATTTGAGCCATTATTAATGTTTAATCTGTTTAGATTTATTTCTCATTATTCTAACTATTTCATCTAGCTTTATGTTAGATAATCTTATTTTAGCATTTCTTAACGCTGCTCTCCTATCTTTTTTAAATCTTTGAACAACATACTCTTGAACGCCAGATCTTCCAGAGAGTATAGAATACATCAAATGCATATACATTGCTTCTTCGGCCATCTTAGGTACCTTAGAATCCATCTCGTAAGCTAAACCATCAGATATGTATTCTAAAACTACGATTCTACCATTCATATCACTAGAAAAAGATATTGTTCCTTGAGCTGGATTCATAGTGAAATAACCATTAACTTGAGTAGTAGATGGCAAAGCTCCGTATCTTTGACCTACTAACTGATTACCGTACATATAGCCTTCACCATTGAAATAGTTTTCAACACCATTTAAATAACCATCAAAACCACCGCTTAATCTTCTTTGATTTAAAGCTTCCCATCTAGCAGATGTTTCAGAAGTTCCTTGAGTGTTAGTGCCATAACCGTCTTGAATAAAGTCACCATTAACCGTTTGTAGTGGAACATCTGTAGGATTTATAGTTAAGTTATCAGATGGATATATAATATGTTTAATACCATAAGCATCAATCCAAGACATTCTAACATAATTAACATAGTCTTGAGGTATTATCATAGATAAACTAGGCGTTATATCTACCTCTTGTGATTTAATACTTTTTAAAGTATCGTAGCTAAATTCTTGTAAACCTCTTTTAGCATGAAATACAACATCTGTTCTTTTTACACTAGGCACTAGTTTGCCTGTACCTACATAAGTAGCTATAAAAGTATTAACAATGTCTTTTAGAGTAACATAGGAATATCCTCCGTAATTGTTGTATACTGCATTTGCTTTTAAAACTATTCTAGCTAAAGTAGCAGCAGTTCCAGTAACAGCTACACTTACATTTACTGTTCTATTATCGTTGCTTAAAGTAATAACCCCACCTGGATATGCAGTAGTGTAAGGTTGGTATGTAGCTCCTGAGTCAGAACTTATTTGTAATACAAAGTTTGTGGCAGCGGCAGATGAACTCAACTGTAATTCTGTATTAAATGTTGTTGCAAAGCTAGTTGTATCAGTTGGTACTAAAAAAACTTTTTCTCCTGCGTAGTATTCTTCGTTTGATTCTGTAATTAGTCCCATTTGTTAACTTTTTTCGTTTTGATCTTCTGCAGCAGCTAATTGAGAAGCTTGTTGTACTATTTGTGGATCTCTTATAACTATACCAGAGTATTTTAATATGTTTAATATTGTTTCTGTTTGATCAACATTATCTATTTCAAATTGAGTTGAACCAAAAGTAGAGCCATTATATAAACTAGCGGCGTTTAAAGTGATAACCGCATCAACAGCACCTGGGGTTCCTCCAGCTTGAAAAGTATCTGCTGAAAAAGTTATTGTATCTCCAATTGCAAAACCAGTGCCAGGTGTATTTGTTGTAATACCAGTTATAGTACCATCTACAGCTAGTGTTAGATCAAATTTTAAACCACTGCCATTACCGACATAAGTAATTCCAGCAGATGCTAATGTCAATGCATTCCATACAGTTTTAGTTGGTTCTGATGTTGATGTAGCGAAGTTTGTCGTTAAACTAGAAAACAAATAATTATCTATTATAGGTAAACCCGTTGCTATAAAATCACTAGAATCATATAGATATTGTCCTAAACTACCTACTGTGTAACCAAATCTAGGATTTATAGGTTTTCTTATATAAGAAACCGAAACATCTGCTTGTATAGTGCTAGGTTCTACATATAATTTAGGATCAGGTGTGGTAGCTAGTCTATCTTCATAAGAGTAGACTGGAAAAGAAGTTGAAGGTTTTGTTAAAGGTGAAAGTTTAAGATATAGCAAATCATTTTTTTGAACTCTTTCAATCTCTATTGAATCTTTATATATTACAGTACCTAATCTATGAACATTGGTTGGTAATACAAAAGCATTATAAGTACCATTCCAGGTACAAGTGCCTTGAGTTTTGAATATAGATATTCTATCGTCTATGTTTTTAACTCTATCAGCGTATTCTGTTTCATCTTGGCGTACACGTAGGTTTTGGTTCAGATCTTCAAAATACTTTTCAAATATTTCTAACTGAACTTGAGTAGCTGTTTTATTAAATTCATTAGGAGTTATATATCCTCTTTGCTCCTTATTTAATATTAATAAAACCGTTTTGTAAACTTCATTTACGTTTATTGCCATTTTAATATTTTTAAAAAAAAAAGGGTGGCGATAAAACCACCCTTATTTATAATCACTTGTTAATTTAGTTTTTTATCAATAGATTTGTAAACTTCAAGTCCTTCATCCGTTTGGAACCAAGCAGCCATAGCTGAATATGGATTCTCGTCAAAAGGTATTGTCATTAACTTTCTACCGTTACTACCCCAAGTAAATGTTCTTTGATCTTGAGATAATTTAATAATACTTTTTTCTGTCGCGTTTATAGCGAAGTTTCTAAGTACTACATTTTCATCTTCTGAAAGATCTAAAAGTAATTTAGGGTTTCTTTTAGCAAATATTAATATATCTCTTTTTAATTCTTTAGTACTTAAATTAGATACTGAAGAACCATTTTCAACTCTTAATATAGCTTCTGCTTGTTCTACATCCATTGTAGCAGCAGTATTTAAAGCTTTAATTTCAAATTGTATCATATCTAACTCATCAACAGCTATAGCTTTTTTATCGTGTTCTCTATAAACTTTGTTTTTAGCCGGATGATATAATGATAGCATTTTTTGTAATTGAACTTCTTCTTTAGGTACAAATAAAGTTCCATCTTCAAATATTATATGAGCTAATGTAACAGTTCCATCTTGTTCATCTACAAATGGAGACTTTTGATTAGTTGCATATCTAAGTTCTCTGTTGAAGCCTTTTTCTTGATCAAACCAAAATAAAGGATGTCTAGGAGTGTGTCTTGAAGATATTTTAAATGTTAAAGGTTGTTTTGCACCTAACAAATAATAAGTTCTATTTTTAAATTCCCAAGTATCTTTTTTTACTTTAGGAGTTTCTATAGTCTTTTCGACTACTTCCACAGCTTTAGCTGCAGCTTTTTTTGTTTTTTCCATAATATAATATAATATAATAATTAAAAAAGACCCCGCCAAAGCGGGATCTTATTATTGTTTCACTTAAACTTTTTAAGTTAAAAGTGCGCCACTTACTGCAATTGATTTAGTGCTTAATTCCACTAATGGAGCAGGGCCTGCGGCTCCGTCCATAATATCAATAGCTTTTTTAATTTTCATTGCATCTGCTTCAGCAAGTCCAGTACCAACAATAGTTGATTTTGTACCTCCTGAATAAGCGATTACAATGTCATCAGTGTTTTCAATTTTTACACTCAACACGCCATCCGCAGATGTAATGTCAAATCCACTAGCTTTCGCTATTCTTATATGTCCCATTTTCTTATTTTTTAAATGTTAATAATTATATAGTTGACTTAAATAACACGAAGTTATTAGCCGCTTGAGTTACTAAACATCTTTCAGATAAGAAATGAACTTCCATAGCATCAAGAGATGAAGTATAAGCACCACCTACAGAACCTGTAATCCAGTTTTTATATCTTC
>TARA_B110000858_G_scaffold40443_1_pt1 | contig 13234 bp, 12 predicted proteins | sample TARA_B110000858 | Tara Oceans TARA_B110000858 (sample SAMEA4398247) | marine metagenome | biome: Polar Biome; feature: [SRF] surface water layer (ENVO:00010504); material: water (ENVO:00002006), including particulate matter (ENVO:01000060) such as... | depth 5 m | reverse complement strand
AATATTTATGATGTAGTTTTCGATGGCCTTAGAGAACTACTAAAGAACAACCCAGATAAAGAAAAATTTTGCATTGTCATCGACAGTATGGATGGCTTGCTTCCTAAATCAGACTTAGAAAAGTCCACTAGTGACGCAGCGAAAGTTGCAGCTGGAGCTTCTTTAACTTCTGATTTCTTAAAGCGAGTTAGTCTTGGTATGAGTAAATTTGGTCATATGTGTATTATGGTCTCTCAGGTTCGGTCAACTATAAGGACTAATCAGTATGCTCCTAGTGACCCAAATAACCAAACCAATTCTAGCGGTGGCAATGCAGCACTTCATTATCCAGATTGGATTATTAATTTTGAGAGAAGAAACCAGTCTGATCTAATCCTAAAGGATCAAAAAGCAAAACCAAGCCCCGAGAACCCAATCATTGGTCATTATGCCAAAGTTCATATTCAAAAGTCAACGAATGAAAGCACGGGCATGCGTGTTAGATATCCAATTAAACACGGGCGCTCTGACGGCAAATCAATTTGGATTGAGCGGGAGATCATAGAAATGCTTTTAATGTGGAATTATATTGAGAAGTCTACATCTTGGTTTAAGATTGACGAAGATCTCTCTACTTACCTTAAAGGCAGAGGGCTTGAGATTAAGGAAAAGTATCAAGGCATGCAGTCCTTGTATGATCTTCTTGAAAATGACGAGGGGATAAAAGAGGGAATGCAATTATTCATTGCAAAAAACGTTTTTGCATGATGTTTTTAACGGCAACAGGCCGGGAACAAAAGCTCAAGAATTCTCCTAAGTATTTAATTGACTGGGATAAAAAGTGTCGCAGTAAAATTCAGAAAAGGGTGAAAGACCTTCTCTATGAATATTGGATTTCTGACATTGTTTTCGAAGAACTGCCCGTCCTCGGGACAAGGATGACCATCGACTTCTACAACGCGAATAAAAAGCTCGCAATAGAGGTGGACGGTAACCAGCATTATAAATACAATAAATTTTTTCATTCTAATTCTAGGCAGAATTTTTTGTCTCAACTACAAAGAGATGAAAAGAAGGAATATTTTTGCGAAATCAACAAAATTAGACTTGTAAGAATATTGGAGAGTGATACTCTCAATGAAGAGCTGCTAAAGGGGCTTGAAATAATATGAATAATTTCGAAAAACCAGATAATACTTTACCGCAGAGTATACTAACTAAGTTATTTGACTGTACTGGTTCTCCGAGTGGAGGAAACAAAGGGTTCTTCCTTTATTACATTAATGAATCAGGTCAACCAACGTTCTCAGCTAAAAGCGATAATACTTGTGTTGACATGGCTCTTACTAAGCTAGTGGAAATTTCTATAGAAAAGGAGGCAAGTAATGATCTATAGCATGGATCTAGAGAAGACTGTATTAAAAGGTCTCTTACAGCATCCTCACAAGTGGGCAGAAGTTTCAGTATTTCTTAATGAGAGAGATTTTTTCAGTGATGACTCTCAAGTTCACCATTCTATTTTTAAGTTGATTCGGAATGCGTTGAATAATACAGAGTCAATTGATGACACTATTCTTATCCCGAGGTTAGAACAACTAAAGGTGAGCTTTCCAGACAGCATCGATCTGCCGGAATATATCCGCTCTCTTGTTTATCATAAGATAACAGAAGATATATTTATTTCTTCGGTAAAAGAGTTGAAAAAGTTCTCTGCTCGTAGAGAGATTTATCGCTCCGCAAGGGACGTAGCTTCTTACGTCAAAAGAGTCGATCCTGATATAAAATATTCAGAAATTATAGATAAAGCTGACGAGATTTATAATAAAAATATTAAAGAGTTTGAGTTTTCTGACGATGGGCCAGTTAATCTTTTTGATCTGATGGAAGATTTAGTGGAGGATAGAGGGAACAATCCTGTTGAAGAATCTGGATTAATGGGTCCACACGAAAGAATAAATGAGATTTACGGGTCTCTCCTTTTGGAAGGTAACATCTCTGTTATTGTCGCTCGTGCTGGCGTAGGAAAGACTCAGTTCTGTATGGATTACACTACAAGAACTGGAGCTAAATACAACATCCCTGTCTTGCACTTTGACAATGGTGAAATGAGCGAAGAGGAGCTTACTTTCCGTCAATGTTCTGCAATGAGTGGAGTACCCGTTTACCTCCTACAAAGTGGAAAGTGGAGGACTTCTAGTTATAAGGATTGGTCTGTTGAAGAGGTTGTAGCGAGAGTGCGCGAAACTTGGGATAAGATAAAGGCTGGCAATATGCAGTTTTATTATGTGAATGTTGCTGGGATGTCTGCTGAAGAAATGTGCTCTTATCTAAAGAGATATTACTACTCTAAAGTTGGCAGGGGTAATAGAATGATTTTTAGCTTTGATTACATCAAGACAGACTTTAATAACCTTGGTAAAAACGAAGGTTGGCAACAAGTAGCCTCAATGGTTCATTTGTTCAAACAGACTATTCACAGAGACTTGTGTTTTGATGGTAAGCCCTGCGTATCAATGATGACTTCTGTTCAAGCTAACAGACTTGGAATTACCAGTAACCGTAGCGCAGACTCTGTTGTTGACGATGAAAGCGTTGTTTCACTTTCTGATGGTATCACTCAATTCTGCTCTCATTTGTTTTTATTGAGGAGAAAGGTCGCAGATGAAATCCACGCAGATGGAGATCGATTTGGGACTCACAAATTAGTGAACCTTAAAGCTCGTCACTTGGGTAGAAAACCTCTTCGTGACATTAATCCCATAGAAATGCCAGATGGATCTAATCGCAAGAACTTTATAAACTTGAATATTCAAAACTTCAGAATCGAAGAGCGAGGAGACCTTCAAGATATTGTTAATTCCGTTAATAATGTTGATGTAAATTTGGAGTCGAGTAACGAAAGCGACGATATCCCAGTTACTCTTTCACAATGACTGATTACAAATCTGTTTTAGAAGACCTTGGCTATCGCCTAAAAGATCATGGTTCTTATTGGAGAACCAGTGCCGTATACAGGTCTGGTGATAATTCCACAGCACTACAGATTTATAAAGATACGGGGGTTTGGAAGGACTACGTGGAAGACTCCATGTTCCTTCCCTTTGAAGCCTTGCTCCAGAAAACTTTAAATACTAATGATAAGAGTGTTTTAGGTTCTTATCTGAAGAGTAGTGGTGTAAACATATATGAACGCCCTGCTAAAAAAAATCTTTTGAATGAAGAAAAAACATATCCAGATTCTTGCTTGAATCGCTTGTTGCCTCATTATGACTTTTATCTTAATAGGGGGATATCAGAAGACACCTTAAAAAAGTTTAAGTGCGGTTTGGCGATGTCTGGGAAGATGTACCAGCGAGTCATATTCCCTATCTCCCGCCCTGATGGTAGGATACATGGTTTCTCTGGTCGAAAGGTAACGGATGACCCTAGACCTAAATGGCTTCACAATGGCAGGTGCTCTGATTGGTTCTATCCATATTATACGATTGATGATGTTCGTCCTGCCATTGAAGAGAGTCGAAGCGTTTATATTGTAGAATCGATTGGAGATTGCATCTCGTTATTCGATGCTGGAGTAAAAAATGTCCTCGTCTCCTTCGGACTTAATATTTCTCCTAAGTTCATATCTAAGCTACATGGATTACCGTTAGATAAAATTTTCATTGCTTTCAATAATGATTTTAATTCAGGTTCCAATAGGGGATTTGAAGGTTCAATTAAGTCTATATTTAAGCTCTGCGATCAAATTGATTTTGATAAAGTATTTTTTTCCCCACCTCCAGAAAATGACTTCGGAGAAATGAACGAAGGCCAAATAAATAAATATGTTGAATATTGTTCGTCAATTAAACATAATGAGTCAATGGCTAACATTATTGATTTCGCCAAAGAGATGAATAAACGTGGGGTCAATAAAACATTCACTTCCAATTTAAGGAAGTTCGAAAAAAAATACGACTTCCATTATGGAGAAATCTGAAAACAAGCCACTCTCAGCCTCGCGCATAAAAACAATGCAAACTTGTACTTGGCAATATTGGGCCAAGTATCATTTGCGCTTACCAGATAAATCTAATCATGGGTCTTTGCGCGGGACAATCTGTCACGCTGTTTTCGAAAACTTGGGGAACCCGAGGCATAGGAATCATTATAGAGCTATTATTAAAGCTCAAGATATAAATGTTAGTCTCCCGATTAAGAGGATGGTAGAAGCTTACGCCAAAAAGTATGAGGTAGACGACTTTGAAAACATGGACCTAATCAACAAGATGACAGTTGAGGGTCTTAATTTTGACTTTTTTGGAGACACAGACGGGAAACCGACAGAAGCCATTTCTGAGAAAGATTTTGACATATCCGTGAACGAAGGAGATAAGGATTATCGGATACTAGGGTTTATAGATAAGCTCTTTCTTTTTAAAAGAAAAAAAACAGCTATAATCCGAGACTTTAAAACCTCGAAAAACGTTTTCGAAGGCAAGGAGTATACAGACAACATGCAGGATTACATGTATTGTCTCGCTGTTAAATACTTGTATCCAGAATACCTCAAGAGGCGCATGGAGTTCTTATTCTTGAAGTTCGATTTGAATGGGGAAGGCCTTATGGCTATGGAGCCGTTGGATGAACTAGACCTAGAAGGTTTTGAATATTTTTTAACGGATGTCCAACAGGTAATCAATAACTTCAATCACAAAACTGCGGTTAGTGGGCTTGCTTGGGACAAGGGATATCCAGCGAAGGAAGAAGGGTTCGCTGGTAAAATTGTTTGCGGTAGAGCTACTCGCGTAGGGCAATTGAAAAAGAACGGAGATTTGATGTGGCACTGTCCATTCAAGTTCCCATTTGAGTATTACCATCTACTTGGAGAGAAAGACAAGTTTATCAAGTCGTCTTACGTTAAAGAAAGTTTGCAAGTAATTCTTGACGGAGGAGTAGGGACACACATTGAGAAGAAAAAATATTCCGGTTGCCCGTCTTTTTCGTTTGACAGTCCGAGGGATCTCCTTTAAGATCCCTGCATGATACCTCTCTTTAAGAGTCAGTTTAGTATAGGCAATTCTATTCTGACCGCAGAGAAGATCTTGGACATCGCAAAGCTCAACTCTTTGGAGCGTGTAGTTTTAGTCGAAGACAGCTTTTACGGCTTCAGAGTATTTAATAATCTTTTTCAAGAAGAAAAAATTAATTTGGTATTCGGTCTTAGGATTTCTGTTGTCAACAACGGAACTGATGAAAATGAAAGGTCTAGCAAATTAGTTATCTTTGCTAAAAATAACGAGGGGATACAAGATTTAAAAAGACTGTATTCAAGTGCGTCTTTGAATGATTGCAACTCCCTGATTTTATCCGAATATAGTAAAGAAGATTTTAAGAACCTTAAGGTATGCGTACCCTTCTACGACTCTTATGTCTTTAATAATTTATTTTACTTTGGATTATCTCATATAGATATTAAACATTTAGATCCAGTTTACTTTATTGAAGATAACAATCACCCTTTTGATTTTCAAATTAAGCCTGTCATTGAAGGGCTTGGGGTTAAGACGCAAACAGTTAAGACGATTCTTCATCACAATAAAGATGAATTTGCAGCTTCACAAATGTATAAGGCTGCTTGCAATAGATCTGGAGGCAGGCCCCCAACTTTCCAAAGCCCAAACCTAAATCACTTCTGCTCAGACGAGTTCTGCTGGGAGTCTTATAAAGATGCTACCACATAATCAAAAATATCTAGTTTTCGACACTGAAACTGAAGGCCTTAATTTACATTCTTCTCGCACTTGGCAGGTTTCATGGTTAATCTGCCAAGGCAATAGAATAATCGAAGAGAACGATAGGTATATTAGTCATAAGGATCTGCAAATCAACAAGTTGGTAGAGCGTCTTACTGGTTTTACTTGGGATGAGTATGACGAAAGAAAAGAACCTTTGAAGAAAGTTTGGGCTGATTTTAAAGCTGATTTGTTCAACCCAGAATACAAAATTGTCGGTCAGAACCTTTTGGGCTTTGATGTCTATATGGTAGCTGGGATGCAAAGGTTATTGGGAGAAACTCCTGATTACTCGTACCTTAATCGAATTTATGACACTAGAGCTTTCGGCAAGGCTTATAGGGAAGATCTCGATAAGCCCAAGAAAGATTTATTGAGTTGGCAGTATAAGATAATCCATGACCGATCCCTCAAGGCAAGAGTTTCTCAAAACCAGTTACTTAAATTCTTCGGCATAGAGTTTGAAGAGGATAAATTGCATGATGCATTATATGATAATAAGATGTGCTTTAAGGTTTTTTCTGCACTTAAAAAAGAAATGAATTTGTGATGTTTGAAGATTTTTCTGTTTACGATGATTGTGAGCCTGTTGGCGTTGAATTACCTAAAACTTCTGTCAGCGAAGCTGTATTGAGTGGTATTGGGCTTGGCAAAGAAAGCTCGACTAAAGAAATTATGTATGAGCTTACCCGCAAAGGCTTGCGGGATAAGGGTATTACGAAGTATGAGAATAAAAAAGCGTACTTTGATCGTGCTAAACAGGAGTTAGAAACTTTCGAAGAGCTTGGGTTTACAGATTATATTTTGTTGAACTGGGATGTTCTAAACTTCTGTCATAAAAACAGTATCCCCACTGGAGCAGGTCGCGGTTCTGCTGCTGGTTCTTTAGTTTTATTCTTGCTTGGAGTAACCAATATTGACCCCATTCCTCATAATTTATTCTTTGAGCGTTTTGTTTCAAAGAGCCGGGCTAAAAAAGTTTACGATAAAAGGAATAAAGAGTTTCTTGTTGGTAGCCTTCTCCCTGATGTTGATTCAGATATTAGTTATGAGCAAAGACAGAGAGTCATTGAATACATTGAAGAAAAACATAAGGGTAGGACAGCAAAGATCCTAACCTTCAATACTTTCAGTTCTAAACTCTGTATTAGAGAGGCAACTAAGTATTTTGATGAAGCTTATGAGGATCAAGCTAATGCGGTCAGTGACATGATTCCGAAGCTTCATGGTAAAGTATCCTCCTTGCAGAATGCGAGAGAAGAGAACGAGAAGTTCGATGATTGGGCGAAGAAACACAACAGGACTTTTATCAACGCGAAGAAGATAGAAAACTTAATCAAAAACACGGGGGTCCATCCATCTGGCATTGCTATTTGCTCTCAATCAATAGGAGATGTTGTGCCTCTTCAAAAAACTAAAGATGGAGATCTAATAACAGGTTACAATATGCATGATGTCGCTGACCTCATGGTTAAGTTCGATATTCTTGGCCTCAGAACTCTGACTATCGCTCACAGGACTTGCGAGAAGATTGGGATTAATATAGATGAAATTGACCCTAATGATGATTTCATATACGAGAAGCTTCAAGATTACAATCATCCAGAAGGGTTATTCCAGATTTCTGCTAGCACAAACTTTAGGGTTTGCCAAGAAGTTAAGCCAGACAATTTAAATGAACTTTCTGACGTTGTAGCTCTTGCTAGGCCGGGGGCTTTACAATTTGTTGATGAATATATTCGACAAAAGCAAGCCCCTAAATCAAGTGACCTCCATAAAGAACTAGACGAAATTCTATCTTGGTCTAAAAACGTTATCTTGTATCAAGAGCAGTTGATGCAGATTGCTAACAAGGTTTTCGGTTTAACTCTAGAAGAGGCAGAAACTCTTCGTCGTATTGTCGGTAAGAAGAAAGCTGATGAGATGCCTAAGTGGAGAGATAGGATTTATCAAGCCGCAGAAAATTTAAAGTTAGATAGTCAGATTAGTGATTTCTATTGGAGTGCTCTCCTAGCTTCAGCAGATTACTCTTTCAACAAGTCCCACAGCTTCGCTTATGCTGAGTTGGCAGCTAAAACAGTTTATCTAAAGTATAAGTATCCTAGAGAGTTCTTCTTGTCTGTCCTTGAGTCCTCTGAGTTCGACCCAGACCCTTTATCAGTTATTGCTTCTGTCCATCAAGAATTAGACCATTTCGGCATTAAACTGTTGCCCCCTAACTTATTTAAATCAAAAATGAATTTTTCGATTGAAGGGGTCGATATTAGATACGGCTTAAATAGTATCAAAGGTATTTCATCGAAATCGATTGAGAGCCTTATGGACTTTAAGGGTTCTGATGGCTTTTCGAGCAAGTATGATGTTTTCTCCGCTGCGAAAAGTTGCGGCATTAATATTTCTGTTCTGGTCGCTCTGATCCAAGCTGGAGCCATGGGTGAAACTACAGACAAAAGGAGTCGTTTAGTTTTAGAGGCTCAAGCGTTCAACATTTTGACCGATAGGGAAAAGAGGAATTTTATTCTATTTAAAGACAGGTTCGGTGATGACATTTTACATTCAATATCTGAAGTCATTGAGGTTAAGGCTATTGCTGATGATGGTCGCCCTATAATGAAGGATTCTAGGTTTGAGACATTCAAAAAGAAGTTTCAGAACTACAAAGAAATGTTCGACAAGAATAAACCATATCGCAAGTTTTCTAATTGGTGGTATGAAAATAGTTTATTGGGCTATAGCTACTCTTTTGATTTGAGAGACTGTTTCGAAGATGAGTTTGGTTCAATGGTCTGCTTGAAAGAATTGGATGAGATCCCAGAGAATTCTAAGTTCAAAACAGTTTGCCAAGTTAAAGATTTCTTTACAAGGATATCTCAAAACGGCAATAAGTATATGCTTATCGAAGGTTCAGATAATACTGCTTCAGCTAGTTTTCTAATTATGGATAATTCAAGGTCTGAAACTCTTTCTGACTTCCTTAATCAATATAAAATTTCAAAAGACTGTATTTTGATCTTGAACGCGAGCAAAGGCCGTGGTAGTAATTTTGTAGACTCAGCGAGGGTCGTAGATACTAAAATTATGATGAAACTAATGGACCTCAAGAAAAAATGAATGACTTGCCTTTTACTCCTCAACTAATTTCTATATTAAAAAAATCTCAAGACTTAACGGAACACCTTGGGAGGAATAAAGTTGATTTAGATATTTTCTTTTCCTGCTTCATACAGGATATAAGTTTGTCATGTGAAATTATTTTAGGAAGATACGATGGTATTGAAGCTCTTAATGTAGCAGCAGGGGATACCCTTAAAAAGAAAAAGCCCAATAAGGAGGTCTCTAGAAATTATTCAAGCAAATTATCTCATCTTATTAATCATTGTGAGTTTGTCCAAAAAGAGCTTTTCGGGCTAGATTACATTAGCACAGAGTCAATGCTTCTGTGCATGTTAAATGATGACTATACTCCGAAGGCTTTAGCAGAAGTTTTTGATGAAGTTATTCGCGATGAATTAATTACTGACATTTCTGCATTCTTAAGAGATGAGGAAGAGCCGGAAATAGAATTTGATTTCGGAGTCGGTGATTCTGATCCCCCTATGGGGAACTGGGTCGGGATGTTTGACGAAAATAAGATCCTAGATCAATTCGCGGAAAATTTAAACTTGAAAGCCTCCCGTGACGAGTTCGATAAGGTTGTGGACTTTGATGATAAAATATCAGAGATAGCCACCATCCTTTGCAGGAAGAAAAAGCCAAATGCAATTTTAGTGGGTCCAGCAGGAACAGGTAAAACCTCTTTGATTGAGGGGTTAGCTTCTAAGATTGTTAATGGGGAAGCTCCAGAACTTATCGCCAACAAGGTCATTTATTCTTTGAGTTTATCTAGTATGGTCGCTGGGACTCAATATAGGGGACAGTTTGAAGAGAGGTTGGAGAAGTTTGTAGATGAGGTTAAAAAGCACGATAATATCATTCTCTTTATAGACGAGATCCACACATTGGTGGGAGCAGGAGGGACAACAGAGAACTCCTTGGAGGCTTCAAACATACTTAAGCCAGAATTAGCAAGAGGCACAATAAGTTGTATTGGAGCAACTACAATTAATGAATATACGAACACGATCAAAAAAGACACTGCCCTAGATCGTCGTTTTGAAAGAGTTATCATTAAGGAACCTTCTAAGTTCCAGATGCAGGAGATATTGCCTGTTATTGCCTCATATTACGAAGAGTTTCATTGTGTTCGTTATACAGAGAACTTCATAAACAACGTCATTAACTTTTGTGAGAAGTATCTCCCGAATAAGTTTTATCCAGACAAGGCGATTGATGTGATCGATCATTGTGGAGCACAAGCGAAAGTTTCTCATTGGGGCAAAGATTCTTCTTTTAAAGACCTCAAAGAAAACATCAAAGAACAAAATGTTGACCTTCATTCCGCAGATTCTGTGTTGTCTTTTGTCACAGAGCAATTATCTTCTTGGGCGAGTGAGAAAGGAGAAAAATTACCGGATGTTACAACAAAGCACCTAAAAGAGTTCTTCTCTAAGAAGGAAAATCCTTTGCGTAAGCCAAATATTTTATCCGACTTGTCTAGCGGTTTAAAAGAAAAGTTCGTGGGTAACAATAAAATTATCGATTCTCTTATTGAATCAATATCACTTTCAAGCTACGGGATACATAAAAAAAGTTCAGTCCCGAGTATTTATTGTATTACTGGCGAAGAGTCTACAGGGAAAAGTTTTTTCTGCTCCAATTTAAAGGACTCTCTGGAAAAAAGTGGGGTGAATGTCCTAGACTACAGCGGAGTCCATTTCTCAGATGAGTTCGCTAAGTTTAAAATCTTACCAGAGATTATGAACAATACTTCTTTATGCGAGAAGATTACTATATACCCTAATAGCGTTATTATTATTGACGATTTTCACAAGCTACACTTATCTGTTAAGAGTCTATTTGCTCAAATATTAAAGGACGGGAAGTTGCAAATGTCTAATGGAGATATAGCTGACTTTTCTAACGTCAAAATTTTTGTGACTAGCGGAGTAGATAATACTCCATCAATGGGGTTTAATTCTGACAAGGAGTCTCCGACCTCGTCTATTTTTAAAGAGTTATTATCTTTGGTAGACTGCAATGTATTATTGGAGAAGGTCAAAAAGAAAGATATTTTCAGAATCCTTTATAATAAGCTCCAAAAAATCAATGAGGATTTGAGCTTAAACAATATTGAAGTAACGTTTACTTTGGACTTCCTAAAGAAGTTTGCTCGATCCTCGGAAAATCTAGTTGACTTTGAGGGGCGGTTTGACACTTACATAAATAAATTTATTTGTGAGAAAATCACCGAAAACTGCTCGGAAATAAACCTAAATAAAATCAACCTTTCTAGTTGAAAAAAATTGTATCACACTTAGAATAACGTGTTATGAAATTAAATCGCAAGCAAAAAACCGTCCTTAATGCTATTCGTGGAACTCGTGGTCGTTTCTTCGGCCTTCAAACCACTCAAGGAGAAACTTTGAATGCTCAGTTCCGTGGAGAAACTGGGAGTTACATTCAGGTATTCGACCGCAATAACGGACTCATTCGTCGCTTCGCTAAAACTAGCCTTGACAAAGTGTCGTTTGGTAAGTAATGAGTGGATCAACTTCAAGATACTTGAGGGGGCTGATCAATTTTCAAGTAGATCCAGTCATGAAAAGAGTTTACAAGCGGGTTAAAGAACGCTATACTAAACTCCCTCACAACAAAAAGCATCTAATTAAACATTACTTAAAAAATCATGGACGAAACTAAAACAGATAGTCAAGAAACCAAAACAGATGGTGGAGAAACTAAAACAAAGAGTGAATGGAGTGACCGCGAAGTTGGTGCTCTTTGGCGCAAAGGTGGCGAAAAACCATTTTATTCTGGTAGCCTTACCGTTTCTGGCTCTACCACTGAAATTGTAATTTTCCAGAATAAGTTCAAGGAGAAGGAAAATCAGCCTGATCTTCGGATCTATAAAAGCAGACCTCAAGATTCAACACAAACCAGTGATGACTGGTCAGAGCGTGAAATCGGAGCGTTGTGGCGTAAAGGTGACGACAAGCCCTTTTATTCTGGGAGTCTTTCGGTGAAAGATGAAAAGACGGAAATTGTAATTTTCCAGAACAAGTTCAAGGAGAAGGACAACCAGCCTGATCTTCGGATCTATAAAAGCAAAGCTCTACAAAATTAATGTCCCCAGAACAAGAGAAAGAGCTTGAAAGGGCTCTTGTTAATCGGATTGCGAGTAACCTTACATTCACTGAATTGATTGATATAGTTACCTCTTTGTCATTAAAGGAGGTTTCAGAGCAGCTGGAAGAAATGAGTGAGGAAGAAAAACTTCAAACTTACAATGAAGTTTTTGAAAAAAACGTGTAACATCCTTTGATGGAATACGATTTCTCTAGAGAAGCTAAAGAATTTCTTGATTCTCAAGCTGCCAAACGATCTGGGCCTAAAAGTGGAGCGCAAACTCCAGCAAAGCCTAACGAGCGTAAAGAAGGTTCTAGTGAGAACAAGAAAGGCAGTGCGGGTAAAGATGGGAAGAAGATCACTTTTTCAGAGAATATTGTAACGTCCCTTAAAAACAAAGTTAAGGAGCACAACGAGAAGTATTCTAAAAAAGTTTCGCTTACACAGCTCAAAAAAATATACCGTCGAGGTGCGGGAGCATTCAGCTCTAGTCATCGGCCCGGAAAGACAAGAGGTCAGTGGGCGATGGCTAGGGTTAATATGTTTCTGAAGATGGTGCGTGGAGGTGAAGTCAAGAAGGCTTATCGTGCCGCAGATCAGGATGTCGCCGAGGGTTCAGAGGAATACTACCTAGAAGAAGAAGGTCAGGCTTTTGTATACTTTGATGAATTGGATTTCGCCTTAGCTCGTTTAGACTTTGTGAAGGTTGATGCTTCAGATCAATCCGATCAAGAGGTCGAAGATCTTGAGTATACAGAAGCGGAGAAAAAAACTTTAAATAAGCCTTTCCGCTTAAAGGATGGCAAAAAGAAGTTTGGTGTTTATGTAAAGAACCCAAAAACTGGCAATGTCATTATGGTTAAATTTGGTGATCCCAACATGGAGATCAAGCGTGATGACCCAGCCCGTCGCCGTAATTTCCGCGCTCGCCACAAGTGTGACACAGCTAAAGACAAAACTACTCCCCGTTATTGGAGTTGTAAATTTTGGTCGAAAAAACCTGTTAGTTCAATGGCTTCAGAAGAGGTTATTGCTTGGGATGAAAACGAAAAATTTTCTCAGTGGTGTTGGGACGACGAATCTTTTGCAGAGCATCAAGATTTATTGAATGGCCATCCATTCTTGGAATCAGTAAAAGAAATTGTGGAGGACGAAGGCGAACTCTAATATAATACCTTTGTGAAAAGGGTATTAGTTACTGGTAGCGAAGGTTTTATTGGCAAGAATCTCTGTCCTTATCTTGAGAAAAGAGGAAT
>TARA_B110000858_G_scaffold66259_1_pt1 | contig 13254 bp, 13 predicted proteins | sample TARA_B110000858 | Tara Oceans TARA_B110000858 (sample SAMEA4398247) | marine metagenome | biome: Polar Biome; feature: [SRF] surface water layer (ENVO:00010504); material: water (ENVO:00002006), including particulate matter (ENVO:01000060) such as... | depth 5 m | reverse complement strand
TGATGCAGTGGAATATTGCAGCGGATACCATCGATCAGCATCTCATCTAGAGCTATCTGCGTGCGTTTCAGTGCCGATTCTCGCGTGTTTGCGTGGCAGATAAGCTTGGCTATCAATGAATCGTAGTGCGGCGGAATGCTATAGCCGCTATAGAGATGCGAGTCGACACGGACGCCGTTGCCACCCGGCACGTGGAACCTATTTATCTTGCCTGGGCTGGGCATAAACGTTACAGGGTCCTCGGCGTTGATTCTGCACTCGAAGGCGTGTCCGCGGAAATGGATATCTTCTTGCGCATGAGATAGCGGTGCGCCACCGGCAATTAGAAGTTGTTCTTTGACGATATCTACACCGGTAATCATTTCTGTAACGGGATGCTCTACCTGTACGCGTGTATTCATTTCAATGAAATAGAATGCTTCGTCCTCGTACAAGAATTCCAAGGTGCCAGCACCTCGGTATTTCATATTCTTACAAGCTTGGATGCAGGTTTCCGCGACCTTGGCACGTACTTCGTCAGGAATACCTGGAGCAGGAGCCTCCTCTAATACTTTTTGGTGGCGTCGCTGCAGGGAACAGTCACGATCGCCAAGGTAGAGCGCGTTGCCCTTGCCATCGCCGATTACTTGGATTTCTACATGGCGTGGATTCTCTAAGAATTTCTCCAGATAGACCATGCCGTTGCCGAAGAAAGACTTGGCCTCGGTTTGTGTGACAAATATCGCTTTGAGTAGGGCTGCCTCATTGTGAACAACTCGCATGCCGCGGCCACCGCCGCCTGCTGCTGCCTTGATGATGACTGGGTAGCCAATCTCTTTGGCCAGCGACAGTGTGCGTTCGTTGTTGTCATCTATGGGGCCATTGGAGCCGGGCACTGTGGGTACGCCGGCTTTGCGCATTACTTCAATCGCTGAAACCTTGTCGCCCATCAGGCGAATCGTCTCGGCAGTTGGGCCGATAAACGTAAAGCCGCTGTTCTCGACCTGCTCTGCGAAATCGGCGTTCTCCGATAGAAAACCGTATCCGGGATGCACGGCGTCGGCATCGGTCACTTCCATCGCGGAGATGATTGCAGGTGTATTGAGGTAGCTATCTGTTGGGCTGGGCGGCCCTATGCAGACCGACTCGTCGGAGAGCCGAACATGCATTAGATCCCGATCTGCCGTTGAATGAACAGCGACAGTTTTGATACCAAGTTCTTTACAAGAGCGGAGTACGCGCAGTGCAATTTCACCGCGATTGGCTATTAAGACTTTCTCAAGCATGGGATTATCCCTGGACTAGTCTGGGTGCAAAAGAACGCTTTTATACGATTCTGATCAATGCTTGGTCGAACTCGACGGGTTCGCCATCTTCAACCAAAATAGCTTCGACTACGCCGGTTTGATCAGTCTCGATTTGATTCATCATCTTCATCGCTTCGACAATGCACACCACGTCTCCTGCCTTCACATGTTTGCCCACCTCAACGAATGCAGGAGAGGAAGGGGAGGGAGAGCGATAGAATGTTCCTACCATAGGTGACTTGACTGCATTGGCATCTGAGGCGGCGGCAGGTGCAGCTGCTACTGTGGCAGGAGCTGCGGCTACAGCAGGAGCCGCAGCTGCTTGGTAAGCAATAGGCGCAGGTGCTGATGTAGACCCGCGGCTAATTCTAACCGACTCTTCGCCTTCCTTGATTTCGATTTCTGCGATGTCTGAGGATTCCAATAATTCAATCAGCTTTTTTACTTTTCTAATGTCCATAGGAATATCCGGTTTAGAGTCTCTTAGTTAGCTAGTTTAGTTAGCTAGTTTTTTGCAAGCAGCCTTAAGCGCCAGTTCGTAACCTTGGGCGCCCAGGCCAATCACACATCCGACAGCGATGTCGGAAAAATAGGAATGATGCCGGTACGCTTCGCGGCTGAATAGATTTGAAAGATGCACCTCGATGAAGGGGATTTCGCTAGCGAGAATTGCGTCACGAATAGCAATGCTAGTGTGGGTGAACCCACCAAAATTCACGATCATGAATGCCGTGCCGTCTTTGCGCGCCACGTGCAGTCTATCGATTATCTCGCCTTCCGAGTTAGCCTGTAGGCTGTCGAATTGATGCCCCGACTCCGTACATTTTGTGGCAAGGCGTTGGTTAATGTCGTCTAGGGTGTCGGAGCCATAGATATGGGGCTCACGACTACCGAGTAGATTTAGATTAGGTCCATGCAGGGCTAGTATTGATGCCATGTTCTTTTATTCCTAATGTGTATTCCTAGCGTGGCCAACGGGTGAATTTTGACCCGAAGAGGCTGATTAGCCATTTTGCCGGCATTTTCTCAGAAAATAGCACGTATATCACGCTTTTTACGAAAGAAAGAGTTTTAGGGGTTTAGCAGGAATTCGAAGCGTTGCGGAGGGTAACAAAACCCCCAATCGGCGCAGCCTTGGTAGTAGATAAAGATTCTGGCGTCGGGGCCCGGCACAGCAATCAGGCTTAAGTCGATAGCCAACTGCTCGTAATAGGCTTCTATATCCCCGAAGAATTGATCGCTCTTCTTGAGCCCGTTGGGCATCGTGACTTCTATAGGAAGCTCTGTCGAATCGGCTAGTTGGCTTAGCGTGAATTTGAAGGCATGACGGTATAGATAGTGGCCATCTGGCAGCTCCCATACAATCCTGTAGCGTCCTGGGCTAACGGCACTGACATAGAAAGGGAAAGCTTGTTCCAGAGGGAGAGGCTGTGGAGAAGCGGACTGGGGTGCTAGGCCGGAGATAGTGCGCGGCGTGAGCTGTGCTTGAGCGGCGTTGCTCGAGAGCAGAAGAGTGCCGAACAGCAGGCACAGTTTAATTCGGAACGCGCCGCTCATCTCCATACTGAATAGGACCTGTTACGCTGAGAATTAGTTTCCCTAGCTGTAGGACTGTTAGTCGTTATAGCGATCAAAGACTAGGCAGGCGTTGGTGCCACCGAAGCCGAAGCTATTCGACATGACGCGGTTCAGCCTAACGTCATCTTGTCGCTCAAGTACGATTGGTATGCCCGTCGCTTCCTCGTCTAGGTTTTCGATATTGGCCGAGGCTGCAATAAAATCGTTCTCCATCATCAATAGGCTGTAGATGGCTTCCTGCGCTCCTGCCGCGCCGAGTGAGTGACCCGTCAGCGACTTGGTTGAATTAATTGCTGGTATTTTTTCGCGGAACACGCTTTTGATCGCGCGTAATTCCGAAGCGTCACCGGCCGGTGTGCTAGTGCCGTGTGTGTTGATGTAGTCTACCGAACCTTCTAGGTCTGCGGTCGCCATCTGCATTGCGCGTGCACCACCTTCACCTGCAGGTGCAACCATGTCATAACCATCGGAAGTTGCCGCATATCCAGTCAACTCGGCATAGATCTTTGCTCCTCGCGCTAGGGCATGATCGAGCGACTCCATGACAAGGACTGCGCCACCGCCAGCGATTACGAAACCATCGCGTGCAGCATCGAAAGCGCGTGAAGCTATATCGGGAGTGTCATTATACTGAGTGGAAAGCGCGCCCATAGCATCGAACATATGGCTTGTAGTCCAGTGTTCAGCTTCGCCGCCTCCTGCAAAAACGATATCTTGTTTGCCAAGCTGGATCAGCTCTGCTCCGTGGCCGATGCAATGTGCGCTAGTCGCACAAGCTGAGGAGATTGTGTAGTTGACGCCCTTGATCTTGAACGGCGTTGCAAGGCAGGCAGAAGTAGTACTGCTCATGGTGCGAGTTACACGGTAGGGCCCGACTTTCCTGATCCCTTTTTCACGCAGGATGTCCATGGACTCAAGTTGGTCCTCTGAAGAACCGCCCCCAGAACCCATAACGAGACCAGAGCGAAAATTGGAAACTTCTTCTTCTTTTAGATTGGCATCGCTAATTGCCTGCTCCATTGCCAGATAGGCATAGGCAGAGGCATCGCCCATAAAACGTAGAATTTTACGATCTATCAAAGCGGATGTATCGATCTGAACAGACCCGCTGACATGACTGCGCATGCCAATTTCTTCATAAGCGGGGTTATGTCGAATGCCGCTGCGGCCATTCTTGAGTGAATCCAGCACGGACTCTTTGTCATTGCCCAAACAGGACACAATTCCGATTCCAGTTACAACAACGCGCTTCATATGATTTCCCCAATCAAAAACGAATCACTCATGCATACTACGCTAGAATGAAATTCCTGGCTTAAACAGGCCAACCTTCAATCCTTTGGTGGTGTAGATTGTCTTGCCATCTACAGATACTTTTCCGTCGGCGATACCCATAACTAAGCTTCTATTGATAAGCCTACTGATTGATAATTCGTAAACTACCTTCTTCGAAGTCGGCAATATTTCGCCAGTAAATTTCACCTCGCCCACACCGAGTGCGCGACCCTTACCAGGGTAACCACTCCAGCCGAGATAGAATCCCAATAACTGCCACAGGGCATCTAAGCCTAGGCAGCCTGGCATTACCGGATCTTCGGGAAAGTGGCAGTCGAAAAACCAAAGGTCTGGCTTGATGTCCAGCTCCGCTATTATTTGTCCGCGGCCGTCTTCGCCGCCATCGGTATCAACCTGAGTAATGCGATCAAGCATGAGCATATTGTCTATGGGTAATTTGGCGTTGCCCGGGCCGAATAGGCGACCATTACCGCAATCCACCAATTCTTCCAATGTATAGGAGTTTTGAGGAACAAAATTGTGTTCGATTTGTGTCATGAGTTGGTTAAACCCCTCCAGGGGTGGTATTGCAAAGACAGCAATGTTATCGCGCCGGGGCCAAATAATCGATCATAAATTGACGGCAGGCCGTTGAATCGACTCTAATTTATTAAAATAGGAGATATTTTGCTACTATGCTGTTCCTTTTTGTCATTTTATTTTTTTAAGTTCAAGGCTGCAGACTCTATGTTAATTCCCGTTATTCTCGCTGGTGGTGTGGGTTCCCGCCTCTGGCCAGTCTCCCGATCGATGCTGCCTAAGCAATTTATTGATTTTCCTAACATGCAGGGCTCGCTGTTTCAGAATACCTTGTCTCGTCTAGACGGTGTGCCTAGCGTCGAAGATCCGATAGTCGTCTGTAACAACGACCATCGATTTTTGGTGGCAGAACAACTTAGGCAACTCGGGAAAGAGCACTGCAATATATTGCTAGAGCCGATGGGTAGAAACACAGCGCCTGCGGTAGCCCTTGCTGCATTGTGTGCGCTGCAAGATAACGCGGACCCACTTCTCTTAGTCTTGCCGGCCGATCACGTGATTCAGGATCAGGTGGCATTGCAGCAAGCGATAGCTCAGGCATTGCAGTTAGCCAAGCAAGGGAAATTGGTCACATTTGGAATAGTGCCAAGTGTCCCTGAAACAGGCTACGGCTATATTGAGAAAGGTGAAGAGCTTGCGGGCTTAGATGGATATTGCGTAGAACAGTTTGTGGAAAAGCCAGATCAGCAAACAGCGCAGGGCTATTTGGATAGTGGTAACTATTTCTGGAATAGCGGCATGTTCTTGTTTTCATCCTCTAGCTATTTGCAGGAATTGGAGCGGCATGCCCCGGATATCTTCGAAAGCTGTCATCAAGCCTACGCTAAGCTTGAGCGTGGAGAGGACTTTCAACTAATCCCTGAGTCGGTATTCGCGAATTGTCGCAGCGAATCAATCGACTATGCCGTGATGGAGAAGACGGCCTCAGCGGTGGTTGTGCCTCTTGAGGCGGGCTGGAATGATCTTGGTGCCTGGGATGCCTTGTGGGAAGTGCAGGCGAAGGATGAGCAGGGCAACGCAAAATCTGGCGACGTGCTTACCTTCGACGTGACAGACAGTTATATTCAGTCCCAATCTCGGCTTGTTGCCGTGGCGGGAATGCGGGATGTCGTCGTAGTTGAGACGGCTGATGCTGTGCTGGTGACGCAGCGTTCAGAGGTGCAGTCCGTGAAACACTTGGTACAACAGTTACAGGAGCATGATCGGGAAGAGAGCATGCTACACCGGTTGGTTCATCGCCCGTGGGGTTCTTACGAGTCTTTAAGTAGCAGGCCCGGCTACCAGGTAAAGCATCTAATAATTAATGCTGGTGCCTCGATCTCCTTGCAACTGCATCATAAGAGAGCGGAGCATTGGACTGCGCTCAAGGGCGTTGCCTTGGTAACTTGTGATAATAAAGAGTTCGAACTGCAGCCTAATGAATCAACGTATATTCCCGTCGGTAGCAAACATAGACTGACCAATACCAGTAATGAGCCAGTCGAAATCATTGAGGTTCAAATTGGCGACTATCTTGGCGAGGATGATATTGTCCGCTTCGAAGATCGCTATAACAGAGTCTGAAAACAGATCTATGTAGTTCAGGCTCAATGTTGATTCGCAGTTCGTGACAAGACTGACTGCATTTTCTAATTCACAGCAATACCTTTTACGGAAACTCTGCGCTATGTCTGTTATTAAGAAATGTCTATTTCCAGCAGCTGGATACGGCACGCGATTCTTGCCCGCTACTAAGGCAATGCCCAAAGAAATGCTTCCTATCGTGACTAAGCCTCTCATTCAATATGGGGTTGAGGAAGCTATGGGTGCGGGCATTACCGAGATTGCTGTTGTGACGGGGCGTGGTAAGCGAGCGATAGAGGACCATTTCGATATTAGTTATGAGCTAGAGCATCAGATTGCTGGCTCAGATAAAGAAGAGTTGCTTAGCGGTACGCGCCATATCATTGACCGCTGTACGTTCTCTTATACGCGACAGATGGAGATGAAGGGTCTTGGGCACGCTATTCTCATGGGTGAGACGTTGATTGGCTGCGAACCGTTCGCTGTCGTGTTGGCGGATGACTACTGTGTGACAGAAGGAGATGGAGTGCTTGCGCAGATGGTCAAGCTGTACGAAAAGTATCGCTGCAGCATCGTCGCGATCGAAGAAGTGCCCATGGATGAAACGCATAAATACGGTGTGATCGAGGGAGATCTCGAAGCAGAGGATATTTATCGCATTCGTAATATGGTTGAGAAGCCAGCGCCTGAAGATGCGCCGAGTAATCTTGCGATTATTGGACGCTACATCCTTAGCGCAGATATATTCGATGTCATTCGCGCTACGCCCCCGGGAAAGAATGGAGAGATGCAGATTACAGATGCCCTTCAAAGTCAGGCTCAGCAGGGCAAGGTCATAGGCTATCGTTTTAACGGGCGTCGCTTTGATTGTGGCAGCATCGATGGGTATATCGATGCCACGAATTACACCTATCAGCTGCAATCAAGTTAGTATTCTCGAGCAGGGATAATGCGAGACGCATCAGTTTCCAATTTTATTATCGTATCCATAGCCAAACAAAGAATCCAAACAAATGACCGAAGAAATTACCTGTTTCAAACCCTATGACGTCAGAGGGCGCGTTCCCGACCAGCTGAATAGCGATATAGCCTATCGAATAGGCCGTGCCTATGTTGAGTATCTAAAGCCCAAGCAGGTTGTGGTTGGCTTTGATATTCGCCTCAGTAGTCAGGAGCTCTGCGCGGCGTTGAGCAGGGGGATAATGGATTCGGGTGCGGACGTAATTAATATCGGGCAGTGCGGTACTGAAGAGGTGTACTTCGCGACTAGTCATCTACAGGTAGATGGCGGCATAGTCGTGACCGCCAGTCACAACCCGGCTGACTACAATGGCATGAAATTCGTTCGCGAGTCGTCCAAGCCAATTAGTGGCGACACAGGCCTTAAGGAAATAAAGAGCCTAGCGGAGCGCAATGAATTTTCATCCTGTGGCGAACCCGGATCGATTAGCTTCGAGGATACGCAGCCGGCCTACATAGGACACCTGCTCAACTACGTCGATGTGAAGAGCCTCAGTAAGATGAAGATTGTGTGCAATGCAGGAAACGGTGGGGCTGGGCCAACCATCGACGCAATAGAGCAGTTTCTTCCGTTTCACTTTAGCAAGGTGCATCACGAGGCCGATGGTGCATTCCCCAACGGTGCTCCAAACCCTCTCCTCGAAGAGAATCGAGCCTCCACTAGCGAGGCCATAATCTCAGAGAAGGCAGATCTAGGTATTGCCTGGGATGGTGACTTCGACCGTTGTTTCTTCTTCGATGAGAGCGGCCGATTTATCGAGGGCTATTATATTGTGGGTCTTCTTGCTCAGAGCTTTCTAGAGGCTGAGGCAGGGGGGAAAATCATTCACGATCCACGTCTAACCTGGAATACGATACAGGTTGCAGAAGAATTTTCCGGTGAGGCGATTCAGTGTAAGACGGGTCATGCCTTCATCAAGGAACGGATGCGTGAAGAGGATGCGGTATACGGTGGTGAGATGAGTGCGCATCATTACTTCAGGGATTTCTTCTACTGCGATAGCGGCATGGTTCCATGGCTGTTGGTAGTTGGCTTGATGTCTAAGACGGGCAAGAAACTATCCGAGCTGGTGGATGAGAGAATGTTAGCCTTTCCAGCCAGTGGCGAGATTAATAAGCGTATAGAAAATCCTGAGGCTCTACTTCGAGAAATAGAGGCAAGCTATTCCACCACCTGCGAAAGCACTGATAAGACAGATGGTTTGAGCATGAGCTTCGAGAACTGGCGATTCAATATCCGCATGTCGAATACCGAGCCAGTAGTTCGGCTGAATGTAGAGTCGCGTGGCGATGAGGCGCTGATGAAGGAGAAGACACAAGAGCTTCTAGCGTTCATGGGCTGAACTAGCGCTTGCAGTCTAGAATTAAAATCTTGGAGACGATAGCTTGAGAAGGATTTTACTATTTGGCAATTCCGGCTCGGGAAAATCTACACTTGCCTCTAGTCTTGCTAGCGCTGCTACTATGGCGCATCTGGATCTTGATTCGCTTGCATGGCTCCCTTCGCAACCACCACAGCGCATGCCATTGGCTGAATCCAAGCAGTTGATTGATGAGTTCGTCGCGAACAATGAAACCTGGGTGATCGAGGGTTGTTACAGCGATTTGTTGGAGCTTCTGGCAGAGAATGCCAATGAGCTCGTATTTCTGAATCTGCCGATAGCGCAGTGCCTGCAGAATGCATCGATACGGCCGTGGGAGCCACATAAATACGCTTCGAAGGAAGCGCGGGACGAGAATCTGGAGATGCTCTTAGATTGGATTGCGCAATACGAGCATCGCGACGATGTCTTCTCTCTTGCAGCGCATACTCGCTTCTACGAAGGTTTCGCCGGAACGAAACCCGCCTAACCGCGAACGATCAATTATTTACTTAATCGAACTTTCTATTAACGGGATATTAATATGCACAAGGTTGAGTTCAGTCGCATTGCTCTGCAGCAGGATAAGTTGTTGGTAGGCATGTCCGCAAAGATGTCGGTGGCTAATGATGCTACTGCTAGCCTCTGGCAGCGCTTCATGCCGCGGAGAAAAGAAATTCAGGGCGCAGTTAATTCCGTGCTGTACTCCGTACAGAGCTTCCCTCAGTTGGACGGCTTTGACAGCTTTACGCCCGAGACTGTTTTCGATAAATGGGCCGCGGTCGAAGTGGCAAATGGAGACGGCATTCCCGATGAGATGCAATTGTTTGATCTGCGTGGTGGTCACTTCGCAGTGTTCGATCACCAAGGTCCGCCCAGCGAATTTCCTAAGACTCTAGGCTTCATCTTCTCAGAATGGCTGCCGAATTCGGAATGGCAATTGGATGACCGGGAGCATTTCGAGAAGTTGCTTCCAGGTTGGCGGGCGGATGATCCTGATGCGCGAGAAGAAGTTTGGATACCGCTGATAAAGTAATTACAGGAAATGATTAACCGGGAGAGTTAGAGAATGATTCTTGAGGTCGCGACATTAGATGTGAAGCCAGGTATGGAGACGGATTTTGAGAAGACGTTTGCCGAGGCTCAGAAGATTATCCAAGTGATGCATGGCTATATCTCGCATGAACTGCAGCATTGCATCGAACAGGAGAGTCGGTACCTGCTGTTAGTAAAGTGGGAATCACTTGAGGATCATACCGAAGGGTTTAGAGGTTCTGCTGAATACCAGCAATGGCGCGATCTGCTGCACCACTTCTACGATCCATTCCCAGCTGTGGAACACTTCTCGCGGGTAGAGCTATCCTGATTTGAGGCAAGTTCAGTCCTTTTGCCATTGCTGGGTTTTTTCAATTAGTCCTTGAGTTGATTCGTCGAGCTTGCCCTCACTCGTTTCTGCAGACAGAGCTGCAAAGACTTCTGTGGATAGCTTCTTGCCGAGCTCCACTCCCCATTGATCGAAGGCATTGATGTCCCAGAGTACGCTGAGGGCGTAGACCTTGTGTTCATACAGCGCGAGCAGCATGCCTAGGTTGTAAGGGCTTAGCTCCTCAAGCAGCAGCGTGTTGCTGGGCTTGTTGCCTGCTGCAAGCTTGTGAGTCGAGTCGGTGTCTAGCTTGCCTTCCATTAATGCCAGACTCTGACTAAAACAGTTCGCCAATAGCTGCTGCTGCGCCTCAGCGCCGTTGTCGACATCGCCGTTGGCGACAGCTATGAAATCCACGGGAATAAATTCCGTACCCTGATGCAGGAGCTGGAAGTAGGAGTGCTGTCCATTGCTGCCGGCCGTGCCCCAGATGATGTCCCCAGTATTGTAGTCAAGCGGCTTGCCTTCTAGGTCTACGCTCTTACCAAGGCTCTCCATGCACAGCTGTTGCAGGAAGGAGGGCAGCAGGTTTAGGCGTTGGCTATAGGGCGCTACCGCTGTGCTGTGCGCATCGAAGTATTCTCGGTACCAGAAGTTAATAAGGGCTAGGATAACGGGCAGGTTTTTCTCTGCTGGCGCCGTTCGAAAGTGTTTATCCATGGAGTGTGCGCCGGCGAGCAATTGACGGAAACCATCCATGCCAATTGCGAGTGCGATAGGCAGGCCAATCGCCGACCAGAGGGAAAAGCGCCCGCCGACCCAATCCCAAAGTGGAAATAGATTCTGCTCTTCGATGCCGAACTCGGTAGCTGCGCTTAGGTTTGTGCTTATCGCGATAAAGTGCTTCGCCGTAGCTGCTGCATCGGCATCCTGTAACAGCCATTCACGTGCTGCCTCGGCGTTAGTCAGTGTCTCAATTGTGGAGAAAGACTTGGAGGCAACGACGAAGAGGGTAGTCTCGGCCCGCAGGTTTTTGAGAGTATTCTGTAGATGCGATGGGTCGATATTCGACACAAAATGTACACTGAGCTTCGCGTTTGAGAAGGAGCTGAGCGCATCGCAAACCATCGCGGGCCCGAGATTCGATCCGCCGATACCCAAATTGACGACATCAGTTATCTTCTTGCCGCTGTAGCCCGTCCACGCTCCTCCATGCACTTCGGTAACCAGCTTTTCCATGCGCTCAAGGGAGGCATTTACTTCGGGAGTGTTGGTGTCGGCAGCGGGGTCTCGCAGAGCAACGTGCAGCGCCGCTCGCTGCTCAGTCGTGTTAATTTTCTCGCCGTGAAACATCGCGTCGATCGCTGTGGAAAGCTGACTCTGTTCTGCTAGATCGAGTAGCAGAGGGATCGTTTCTGAGTCGATAAAGTTTTTGGAATAATCGAGTAGGAGTCCCTCGTGGCTGAGTGAATACTCAGCGAAGCGATTGCTGTGCTTATCAAATAGGCCGCGTAGACGGAATTCTTTTCGTTTAAACTTTTTGCTGTGTTTCTGCAATGCCTGTTTGGCTGCATTATTTCTCAGGCCATTCATGTCGAGATTACTCTTGAGCTGCTTGATAGTTTTGTGGACATTCTTGGGTGGCTAGAGTCAACATGATGGATTCTGGCTTATCTCTGGAGTAGTATTGGTTGCCTAATTCAGGGCCGCGATAAGCATATAGGTACCTGAATAAAGGGCAGTTTCGACAAACTTTCGATTCAGCCACTTTAGCAAATATCAATCTAAGTTAGTATGCTTCATTTTCTACTACACGGGTCGATTGCAAGCTGTATGAAGAGTACTAATTTCGGATACATTCCCGCGCTTGACCATCTACGCGGCTTCGCTGCCGTGCTGGTGCTGTTCTTTCATGGTTCCCTTTTTATTTCCCATAAGCTGCTTTATGACACGCCCGTCGATCTGTCCAATTGGCCCAGAGTGGCAAATCCTTTCTCAGCTCTGGTGGTAGAGGGACACACAGCAGTTGCTCTTTTTTTTCTGTTAAGCGGATTCGTATTTACCGTAGGATCATTACAGAAAAAACTTAACTATCTCGGTTTTTACCGCAATCGATTCCTGCGAACCTATCCTTTGTTTCTGTTTTTTCTGATCCTCGGTATAGCTTTTAACATTGAAAATTTCAGCTTTGTCGGCTTGCTGCAATCTGTGTTTTTCATGGCGAATAGAGATACCGCAATTGATGGCGGTGCCTTCACATGGGTGTTCTGGTCCATCGCGGTGGAGTGGCATTTCTATTTGTTGTTTCCTCTGCTGTTAGCCGCTGTGCAGAAGTGGGGTTGGAAGGTGTTACCTGCGCTAATACTCGCGCTGCTTGTCGTACGCACGACTGCTTACTTCGCCGGGGCCGGTATGCGAGAGCTGGGTTATTGGACTATTGTGGGCCGTCTGGATCAATTTCTATTGGGCATGCTCGCAGGCATTTACTATCGGAATTATTTTGTGGCGGGTAAGGGTTTGGACTATGCCGCTGTAGCGGGTGCCGGTCTGGTGCTGTTGCTGTTGTTTGGGTTTAATCAGCTAGGTGGAGGAGGGGCGAACAACTATCTTTGGGTGTTCTGGCCAACGCTGGAGGCGATGGCCTGGGCGATCTTCGTGATTGGTTATCTGTCGATCGCACGCCATTTTCACCGCCTTGTGGGAAAAGCCTTAGTGGCGGTCGGCACAATCAGCTATTCCATCTATATGGTTCACTATGTGGCGCTGGATTTCTTCCTGCGGCACGACTGGGACAGTCTATGGCGATTAAGCGACCCTGTCGCCACAGCCGTTCTCAATGTATTTGTATTCATGCTGCCTCTAGTGCTGCTGTTAGCGACGATTAGCTATTTCTGCGTGGAGCGGCCATTCCTACTGCGGCGGCGCAAGTATGTGCAGGCGGTAGCGCCCGGCCCCCAAGGGGAATAAATCCCAGAAAATTGAGCTGTTGAAGCCATTGCTTTTTTTATGTAGTATGCGCGACCAGAAAGTGTAGTAACTGAATGTGCCGCTATAGCTCAGCCGTGGTAGAGCAGCTGACTTGTAATCAGCAGGTCCCCCAGGTTAAGAGTGACTCTTGGTGGTGGCGTAAGAAGCACCGTAGTAAAGCAGTACCGTAGTCTAGAAAGTGTAGTAACTGAATATGCCGCTATAGCTCAGCCGTGGTAGA
>TARA_B110000858_G_scaffold196010_1_pt1 | contig 13291 bp, 9 predicted proteins | sample TARA_B110000858 | Tara Oceans TARA_B110000858 (sample SAMEA4398247) | marine metagenome | biome: Polar Biome; feature: [SRF] surface water layer (ENVO:00010504); material: water (ENVO:00002006), including particulate matter (ENVO:01000060) such as... | depth 5 m | reverse complement strand
CAGGAGGAGGAGGAGGTCTAGCACTGGGAGGAGGAGGGGGTCTAGCACTGGGAGGAGGAGGCATAACACCTTTATCGTATTGATTCGGATTACCTGTCATATCATCGTATTCTAACATTGTAGCAGCAACATCATTTGCTTCTTCTTGAGACATTATTTTTTCATTATCGTAATTGCCTACTTTTTTTCCAGCCGATTTGTATGTATAATGACTATTAACACTTGTTATTAATATCATTGTGCAATATATAAATATAAATATTGCTATTACCCACGCTAATAAAGAACACCACCAATTTTTACCATTTTGCACACCAGTTACTATACAAGTTATTTCAACTAGTGTTAATATTAATCCTGGTAATAACATAGCTAATATTAATAATATTGCAAATAATTTATTACCTAACGAATAATCACTTTCCATAAATAAAATTGATATGCATAATAAAAAAACAGTTAAAGATAATATCATTGCTGCATATTTTGATTGTGTTGAACCAATTACAGCATTAAGTAATTTAGAAGCCATTAAATTATTATTCTTTTTCTATCTAATTAAAACAAAATAAAAAAAATGAAAATTTATTTAAAATTTAACTATATATATTATAATAAAGAATGGGGATTCCTTATTATTTTTATATATTAACTAAGAAATATGAAAATATATTATTAAGTAATATTAATTTTATACCAGATATAATTTATTTTGATTTCAATGGTATAATTCATCCAATTAGCAGTAAAGATAATTCTTCTAATGATATAATATTCAACAATTTATGGACATTTATAGAAAATAATATTCATAAATTTAAACCAAAAGAATTAAATATTTGCATAGATGGTATTGCACCACTTGCTAAAATTATTCAACAACGAAAAAGAAGATATTTATCAAATTATAGAAAAATCATTGATGAAGAAAAATCTTCATGGGATTCTAATGCTATTACACCAGGTACTGATTTTATGAACGAACTTAATATATTTATGAAAAATAAAATCAGATATAATACAGGAACTTGTATTATTAATTATAATGGTAGTGAAAATAACGGTGAAGGCGAACATAAAATTTTTAGATTAATTTCAAAAGATGATAATGATAAAAAAATTATAATTCACGGTTTGGATGCTGATCTAATTATATTATCTTTAATTTCGCATAAAGATAATATTTATTTAATGAGAGAAAAAGAAGAAAATGATAATTTTGATTATAAATATGTTGATATTACTAAACTCAGATTTGCTATAGTTAGTGATTTAATATTTCATTGGAATCTAGATAAAAATATATATACCGATATATTTTCTAATAATTCAAAAAATTTAATAGAAAGTTATTGTGTTATGTGTTCGTTATTAGGAAATGATTTTATTCCACATTTATTAACATTAAATCTCAAAAATAATGGTCTTGAAAATTTAATTAATATTACTGGTAAAGTTATCAATCATTATGATTTATTAGTTAATAATAGTATAATTAATTATAAATGTTTAACTGAAATATTCAATTTATTATCACAAACTGAAGAAAATGATATGTTTCTTATAAATAAAACTTATTTAAATAAAAATTATCCAAATTGTAAAAATAATTCAGAATATTATGCTTTGAAAAATAAAGACACTATTGCTAAAGATATATATTCTAATACAAAATCTTGGAAATATACATATTATAAAAATAAATTTAACGCAAATATTTATATTAATTCATATATTATTAATAACGCATCTTTTAATTTTATCAATGGTATATTTTGGACTTATAATTATTACAAAAATAATATAATTGATCATACATGGTATTATCCATATAATTATCCACCGACCGTAAAAGATATTTCAAATTATTTATATGGAAATAATGAACCTATTATAGAAAAAAAAGGTGAATATATTACGAATGATCTACAATTATTAATTGTTATTCCAAAATCTAGTAAAAATTTATTGAATTCTAAATTAGTTAAATTTATGGATAATGAAAAATTAGGTCTTTATCATATGTTTCCGTTAAAATATAAAATTCATACTTATTTAAAAACACATCTTTGGGAATGTTTTCCCGAATTGCCAAAAATTAATATTGAATTAATGAAAAAAATTTTAAATAAATAAAACTATTTAAAATCAATATACCTTTTTATATAGAAAAATTATAATCCTTTTTTTAACAAATAATTTAATTTATGCATTATATTTATATTATTGTTGAATAATATTACAAAAAAATTATAAGTTTATTAAACATTTTAATAATATTTATAATTATTATTAATTGAAAAAACAATTTTTTTGTAAGTAAAATTTATTATTTAATTTGAATATGCTATACCACCCATACCCGATAATATTCTTAATACATTATAATTAACGGCATATACAGATAAATTATCAGAAGATGATGCAGTTTCATAATTTAAAGATAATGTCGCTGTATCTATGCGAGACATATTTAAACTTCCTGAAGGTTGATGTTCTTCTGGTTTTAAGGCAAACGAATAAACATTGATTCCTGCATTATTTGGAACATTTGTATGATGTTGGAATGGTTGAACTAAATTAAAATATCGTCCATCTCTTTCATAAAATCTATCATTGCCATTCAATATTAATTTTGCAGATTTTACAGGATTTATAGAACCTCTCGTGGCAGATAAACTGTCTGTTACATCTTCGTACTTTGCGTTATTTCTTGAATAATATCCCCCTATTTTATTTTTATCATTTGTAAAATTAAACCAATTTTCATTCGATTTTTCTTCTTTATCAACTATCCATATTAGTTCTTTCACCGGATGATTAAAATTAAGTTTTACTTTATTAGAAGCTGATTCACTACCTGTAAATTGTAATTGTTCAATTAAATATTCATGAGAAGATTGAGCGAATTTTCTTCTTTCGTCAGTATCTAAATAAACATAATCAACCCATAAAGATGCTTTTAAATCACTTGGAATAGTTTGTATATCATTTAAAATACATTTTTGCGCTTCTTCAAATTGTACATTTATTTTTACTTCATGATATTGTAAACCAATTAATGGTAACGCTAAACCAAAATTATTACAGAACCAAAATTGTAATGGTACATACATTTTTTCTAATTTTATATTATCATTTTTAACAGCAACATTACCATTCAATTCCTGTTCAAAATAGCTAGTTAAATCTAATGTATTGCCAGATTGAGTGGAAGGCGTAGTAGAAGTGTCAGTCCCTTTAAATACAAAATGATCTGCATTCCCATCCACCCAATCACCTGGGTAGTATATAACAGTTGCGCCGGCGAGTCCTGCTACAACCTCGGTCTTTTCTATATAATATTCTACACCAACCCCAAAAGAAGTATCATTATATCCTATACTAGACACAACAGTTATCTCCGAAGTACCGTTTGCTTTTCCTTCAATTTTTAATATTGTGCGACCAGGCAACGGTTCACCATTACTATTTTTTGTTTTAACAGTTACATTAAATGTTGTTTGTTGATCTCCAAAATTAAAGGACTCTGCATCGCCTGGGGTTGTAGCCATTTTTAATGCTAACTTATTTCCTCCTACTAAACTACCACCACCTCCAACCATATTAAAATATGCTTCTTTTTTTCCTTCCGGCATAGTTAATTCATTCCAGATATACATCCACGCCGAATAATGTTTATCTATTTTTTGACCACCAATTTCTACTTCGGCTTCTTTTAATACACGCAAACCAAAATAAGGAACTAAATTTAAATCAGATGTTTCCAATTCCAAATATGCTCTTGATATTAAATCACCATTTCTAGAAATAGTCGCAGTAACTCGTTGACCATAACCAACTGATCCGTTGAATGTTTGTTGTATAGATTCTAAAGCGAAGTTAGTATGTCTTCTATATACAACTTTGAAAAAGGTAATTTGAGGATTACCGGTTAAATAAACATCTTGCGCGCCGTAGGCTACTAATTGTAATAAACCCCCACCCATAATTAATTATTATTCTATAATTAATTAATATTATTTTTTTAAATTTAATTTTCTAATTCTTAATTTTATTTCTAAAAATATTTTTTTAGTATTTAATACATTGTAACAAAACATGAACATATCTTTCATATTTTAATGTCAAATAATTTTGACAAGACTTTGAAATATTTTTATGTTTTTTCATCATAATGGATAATATATTATGATTGTTAAATTCTTTCAATTCATAAAAAAATAGAATTAGAATGGGTTGGAATAATATAATAGAAATAGAAAAGAAGGAAGATTAAATCCCCTTAACTTATTCGTAAATATCCATTAACATCCTTCCATAATTTGTTTGGTTCATTCGGAAATGTTGTTGGTAAATTTATTAATTTAATATCTGCTCCTCCAGTACCATAACTAGTATATTTAATAGTTATTCCAGTAAAAGCGTAATGATCGTATATACCAAGATTGCAATGTGATTGAAGCCATCTTACATAGGTTGCCGATTTCATGGTTGGGGTTAAAATCAGAGAATATAATGTAAAATTCTCACCATTTTCATATGTATGCTTTCCGAAATGTATTATATTATTGGAAATTAAAACACCATTAGAATCTAAAAATTGTAATTCTAAGTCCTCATTTGGCTCGGGTTTATTGCCACCGTTAGATCCACTACCGGCTATCCAATAGAAACTTATTGTATCTACAACACTTAATAAAGACTTTATATTTTTAGTTCTTAAAGAACGATTAGTACCACCATTTAATACGAAATACTTACTATAAATATTTGAGGGCCGGAATCCATATCCATCTTGTCCAGTCCCATCTCCTGATACTCTAACCCCGCTTACAGTAACTGTGGTTGAATCATTATATATACCCGATATTTGACCTAAGTTTAAACCATTACTACCTAATGGATTGGCTGACCCCAAAATATCGTTATCGAAAAGATCACTGTTAAAACCTGACATTATAGTATTTGTAGAACCAGTAGCATTATTAAAATTTTCTGATATCACATTAGTGAAACCATTCGTATATGGGACTCCAAGAATTGACATAGAATCTTCTGTAATAAATGCATCGGGATTAGTAAAAATTAAACCATTAATATTAACTATTACACCACTATCATCATTTAAAAGAGATGGTAATGTCGGTTTATTTCTAATATATGCTAAGCTTAATTCACTTGTTTCATTAAAATCGCTTTGAACTTGTGGTGGTGGTATAGTCGGTTTATTCCTAATATAAGCTAATTTTTTATTATCTGTTTCATCCCAATCAGATTTTAAAGCAGCCGTGGATTGAACTGAATTATCGCTAAATACAATCGAACCATCACTTCCATAAAAAATTATTCTGCCTGTGAAACTTGCGTCATTATTATTATCAATTTTAAATAGATAACTCCCGTCTCGTTTTTTTAAAGAAAAATATTCGGTATTATTATATTCTACCATATTTACATCTGCAATATTTTCATCAAGTATATTAATTTTTACTGGATTAATAGTTTGACCAAATTGTATAGTTTGGTTTTTTATTACTACTGTTTGGTTTAAAACAGTTTTACCAGTTGTTGAAAAATCATAATATGTATTATTTAAATTTAAATCAAATTGATTATTTGCAGTATTCCAGTCTATTAAATTACCTGCTTTGTTTGCTAATTCAGTTTCTAAAATAGTTGTAGAATATTGATTTGTTTGTATAGGTTTATTTTTTATATACGCTAAACTATTTGCATCCCTTTCATCAAAATCACTTTGAATAGCTGCTGTTGATTGTGTTGTTAAGTCCATAAATATAATATCATTAAAAACTTTTATGTCATCACCATAAATAGCGAATGAGATTTGATTATTAGTATTCATAAAAACATGATCTATTGCGTTATAATACGTAGTAGTTCCTCCATTTAGGTCTTCATCATATCCCATTAATTTATAACCTCTTATTTTAAAACTTCCTGTACAATTGACGTCGCCATCCACGTCAAGTTTATTAGTCGGTTTCATTCCAATACCTACTCCATTACTATATCCATCTATATATAGAGTGTTGTTTGTTTCATTTCCAATTATAACATGGTGAGATCCTTTTGATTGAATATGAATTTTAGCATCAGTATTTGTTCCGGTTTGTTGAATTGTATCACCATTTATTGATAATGTTAATTCTTGGGAATTATCTTTTCTAATTTTCAAATTATCCCATACACCATTCGCAAATCTTGTATTATATGTATCATATAAATGACAATAACCATCCGCATCATTATTATAAATTGATAATCCACCTCCTCCTACACCAAACTTACTATCAGAAAACGCTCTATCATAAATTAATAATCCATCAGTTGAAGTAAAATTTTGTGGTTCTGAATCGCGAAGAATAATACCATAAGTTTTAGTAATACCATCAACATGTAATTTGTGTTGTGGGTTAGAAGTTCCTATACCAATATTACCATTAGCAAATATTCTCATTTTTTCAGTTAAATCAGTCCCATTATGCGTATTAAATATTAAATCGGCTGATTGATTACTTTGATCTGTAGAAATTGCATTGATCTTGACACTTGGCCCCCAGAAATTAGTGAGATTGAATCCAATAGAACATGCTGTATGAATAGCAGGCGTATTTTTTGAATTGATTAAACTTAATGCGCATAATTCTGTAGAATCATATGATTCACCGCTTAATATCGCTACAGTTGATATTTTTGTAGTATCGGATATAATATTACCATGTCCAACCTGTAAAGGTATAATAAGTTCTGTCGAACCAGTATTAATACCCAACTTTTTATTAATTAAAACTTTATTATGATAAATTTCAATTGTATTATTACTAGTATTATTTCCAATTGAAACAGGTCTATCCCCTTTTGATAATATATATAAATATTCATTAGTATTATTACCCAATTGTTTTATTGAAGTATCAGTTATTCCAATTCTTTTATTTCTAGATAAATTCTCTATTATTAAACCCTGTTTATTAGATAAATCACTGCCAGCGATTGTTACAAAACCACCATGTATATATTGTGTACCGGTTAATGATCCATCCTCTTTAAAAAAAATATCACCTTTATAATTATTACTATCTGAGTCTATCGACCATATATTTAAATTAATAATTTCATTATTATGTTTTAAATCACCTGTTATATTAATATCTCCTTTTAATTCCAAAGTATTTGTAGAATGATACAATGTATTATCAATTGATTCAAAATATTCTGATGTATCATAACCAAGAACCATTTTTCTGTTATTAAGGATTAATGTTGGCGAAGTTATTGAATTGTTATTAGTGCTAATTAATAAATTATCATCTTTATAACTATATATTTTTACACCACTTTCTGTACCAGCGTCAATTGATTTTAACATTATATATGATTTTTCATCTATATCAGAATTTACATCTGATGTTAATATTATACACGATGCATTTTCTTTATTTCCAATAATATCAACTGATGCATTTTTATTTGATATAGAAGGTCCTGTTATTTTTAATGAAGGTAAATTACTTATTATATTTGTATCAAATAAATTTTCAGTAATTTGTAATTGCAATGACGATGTTTTTGCATTTGTATAATTACTAGATTTTTCAAAGAATTCATTAGTCAAATTAATTGAATAATTACTTGAATTTGTAAATAATTCTTCGCTATAATTTGAAGAATTATTTACAGCATTATCAAATAATACGTTGACATAAGTTTCTAAGTTGATAGATGTATCTTCTATATTTCTTTTTGTATAGTTGCTAGAATTTTGAAACAATATATCGGTATGTGATTTATTTATTTGTTCTCTAATTACAGAATTATTTTGAATATTACTGTTTAAACCATCAATTGTCGATCTTGTATAAAATATATTATTTTCAAGATTATTTTTTGTCAAATACTCTGTATTTATATTATTTAAAAAATCACAATGTATTTTATTTAATTTATTATTTTCAGAACCAAACTCAATATCACTATTTAACACATTTATATTTGTATATAAATTTAATCCGGTTTCTGATATATTTAATATGTTTCGATTATTAATATTATCATAAATATTAAATAAACTTTCAGGAGATGTTGTACCTATTCCAACATTACCATTATAATATATACTTGTTGTTTCATTATTATTTATAAATGTATTTGTAACATTTATAATACCATCAATACTTATATCAATATTTTTCCCTTTTTTTAAATTTGTATCTACGTATATTGTTGTTAATTTATTGTCAATTATAGCTAATTTTTCAGAATCAATATTTAAAAATGGAATATTTGTAATATCTTTGTAATCAATTATGTAATTTTTAGTATTTATATTACTCATTTACTTAATAATATTATATAAAAAATATTCAATTATTACTCATTTATGTATACTAAATATTTTGAAAACTTAAAAGGTATTATTTTACCTCACGCTGGAATTCAATATGCTGGTCCTGCAAGAAATAACATATTTCAAAATTTAACTCATACTGATAAACAAATCACTAAAATTATTTATTTATCAGCATTACATGATTCCAGATATTCTTCCGAAGAAGTATTTATATTAGAAAATAATTCTATATTTGATAATTATTTTGAGAATACAAAATGTAAATATAATATTGATTATTTATCGGATGGAGCAAAAAACGAACACTCTTATAAATGGGTAAAAGACGAACTTTTATTTTTTTTTAAAAATACTAAAATTTTAGTAATATGTCCTACACCTTTATGTAATCATAAAGATTTAGCGATTGATATTATTAATTATATTTCTAATGAAAATGAAAAAATTATTTTAATTTCAACTACAGATTTGATACATTACGGTGATAGATTTAATAACTTGGATTTTTTAGAATATCCATATACTTATAATAAAATTATGAAAGAAGAAAATACTATTGACAATCTTTTGAATAATAGATTAACAAATTATGATGAAAATATTATGTGTGGAAGATATGCTATTAAAACATTTTTGTTTATATCAAAATATTATAATTGGAATGCGAGAGTTATAGATTACTACGATTCAAGTATGTATAATGAAAATAATATAAAAAAACATGAAATTAATTTTAATAAAGAAAAAAAAGAATTTGTATCATATGTTTCTATTATTTATGGTAATTTTGAAAATGATAATAATTTATTACCAATCGATATATTTCAATCATATGGTTTAATTAAAAGTAGTTTATATTCAAAATTATATAATATTGATATTATTATTTCTATTCCTAAATGGAATAGATTTAACTATATATACGATGGTATATTTATTAGTACAGAATTAGATGATATAACTAATTCTTGTATTGGAATATTTCAAAACAATGATAAAATAACCTCTGCAAATAAAATTATGAATTCAACAAAAGGTTCTTTGAACGATAGTATTGTAAGATGGAATAATCCGATTACTATAGATAATTTAAACAAATTGAATATTAAAATTGAAATTATTGATGATATTTCAAAATGGAAATGTTTTAATTCAAATACATGTTTCGATAATTTTAATTTAGAAAGCAATCAAGGTATGTATTTAAAATTATATAATAATAAGACTTCTACATTTTTGCCGTCTGTAGCAGAAAATAATAAAAATATATGGTCTATTGAAGATTATATGAATACTTTATCATTGAAATCTGGTTCAAGTAAAGATTTCTGGAAACATAATGATAGTATAATGTATATATATAAAACAAAAAATATTAAATATATAAGTAATTTAAATATAATTAATTTTAGTTAATTAATATTATGGATAAAAACTAAACACCAATGGGTTCTATTATAATTTTTTCTTATATTTTTTAATTCATCACCATATATTTTATTATTAAATGCTAGCAAATTTTTTAATTCGTCTATTTCATATATTATTACTTTGTTTTTCAAATTAATTTCTATATTATCTATTATATTATCTATTACTTTAATATATGTTTCTTTAGATATTTCATAAATCGTTTTTTGCAAAATTATAATTTCTTTTATATATTCGATATTTTTAAATTTTTTAAATAAACTACATTTATATTGTTTTTCTGATATTTTTTTTTCCAAAAATCTTACCCTTTCATTATTTTTCCATTCTTCATAATCATTTATTTTATTATTTAGATCACGAATTACAACATTGTCACAATGCTGTATTTTTCTATATAAATCATATAATTGTGTATGTAATACTGGACTTAATATTTTAGTTAATTTTTTCTTTGAATTAATCATCTGTAATTTAATATAACTATTATATAATTCGTTTATACAAGGGTTGTCATTTGGATTTCGTTCAATTGTTATTTCATTTTCCCTCATATATCTAAAATATTCAGGGTTATGTATAATTCCTTTTGTAATTATTTTCAATGTTTTCCAATCAAATGATGTATGACATGATGCGCACCACATCTGATCACATCCTGATGATTTCATTATTGAAATATTACATTTTGGACAAGGTTTACAATCTTTTTTAATTATTTCTGCGGTGTCTATATCATCCTTTATACATTCATGATTTATATCTTTTATTTTAAAACAGTTTTTACATGTTATTTTATCGCATATTTCACATTTCCATTGATTATTTACAAATCCGTTACAATCAATACTCGCGCACGGATATTTGTATTCATTTCTTTTTTCTTTTTCATCTGGTTTATTTTTAAGATATTTAATATATGCATTACACGCCTTCATTTCATATTGTAATTTAATTTTATCAAATGTATTTAAATCTGATTTATAACTATCGGAAAGCAATAAATATTTTTTTTTAACATTCTTAATTTCTTTATTTCTTTCTACTACTATCATAGACATTGGTATATATATTTTTTCTTCATTGAATAATAATTCTATGATATGATCTTTATATATATTTTGAATATAAGACATACCGAATATAGTAACTAACATTCCTCTTGAATAAATATTATTACATTTCATGCAATTTTTAGTCGTTTTCTTTATATTCATCATATAGCGTTCAAAGCATTTTTTACAAGAAATGTAATCACAATAATTGCATTTTGCAATATTATTATCAGTAACTTCTTCTAAACATACGCTACAACATTGCATTTTGCTGATAAACAATGTGCATTAATATATAATCATTTTTTATAACCTATTTCTAAATTTTTAAACAATTTATTATTATTTAAATATTTTGATTAGGATATATTTAAATTGTATTTTGACATTTTACTCTTTTTGCTACTTTTATTAAATCTTTTTTTTCATCACAATCAAAACAATTAGAATCTAAAACATCTTTTATCGTATTCATATATAAACTATATTCATTATACATTTCATCTGATTCACATCCTTCATCTTGTTTATTATTTTTTATTGGATATATATTATCTATATTATCACAATTTGTCATCATAGATTTTGTATTCATACAATTTGGCATATCTGCATTAAATCTCTCTTTCAATATTTTATCATTCAGTTTATTATATATATCCATATGTTTATTATTAAATAAAACATATAATAAAATTGCACATATTAATATTACTAATATAAATAATATTACATTTATTTTCTTATTTATTTTAATATTTATCATTTATCTAATATTAATTAATATTATTTTCTAGATTTATACATTCATTTAATTTATTTTCTAATTCTTCTAATTTATTTTTATCTCCGCAATTTTCTTTATAACAATTTATTAACATATCTTTTTCTATTTGACAATTTATTTTTTTATTATCTATAATATTAAAATGTTCTCCTAATAATAATGTATATTTATCAAAATTATTAAAAAATTCTTTATTTTTATTTTTAATAATATTAATAATTAAAAATAAAACAATTATGTTAAAAATAATTAAAAATATATTTAATATTTCTTTCATCTTTTTTTTATTTATATACTTCTATTATATCATCAATATCTTTTCTTTTAATACAATTTTCTTTTATACATATATCAGAATTTTCTGACAATTTTATACTATTTGTTCCATTATTAAAATTAATCATATTGTTTTTTGAATATATATTCAATATATCCGACGAACTTATTTTAGTTATATCATTATTTAATTTTCTATATGTATTACCTTGATTTGTACCTGGACTACCATTTAATCCAGTATCACCTTTTTTTCCTTTAGGAATTTTAATAATATTTGGGTAATTTAAATATTGTAGTTGTTCATCTGTTGGATAATAATCTTCGTTTGGATGTTTTCCTATTTCGATAAATTCATCCAAACCATTCAGTGTCTCCGTTTTTTGTAAAAATATTATTGGACCTTGATAATTATAATTTTTAAATAATTCACTACTATTTATATATAATTTTATATATAATATAAATATTATTATAAATAATATTATCATTCTATTTATTAATTATTTTAAAATTATATATGATTTAAAAATGAATAAAACCAACGGTATTGTATTTTTGCTTGAAAAAGAAAAAATAAAAAAAATGAAAATATAAATATTTATTATATATATAAATAATTAAATGAATGAATATAATACTTTGTTATTATTTGAAAAAGATAAATTAAGAAATGAAAAAAAAAAATTTATAATGAATTATTGTCGCGATATTGAATATTTTAACGCAAAAGAAACAGATTATATAAAAAGGTATAAACATAAAAAAAAAATTTTGTTAGATGACGCTAGAGAAAAATATAATAAATTTTTTAAAGAGAAAAATATATTAATTATTTAAAAAAATATGATTAAATATATATAGATATAATTATTAAATGAATAAAAATGATGCTTTGTTATTACTTGAAAAAGAAAAATTAAAAAATGAAAAAATAAAATTGAGAATGCATAATTATCGGGATAATGAAGATTATAGGAAAAAAAATGCTGATTATATGAAGGCGTATAGAGATCAAAAAAAAAAATTGTTAGATGAAGCAAGAAAAATTGTTAATAATAATGAATCTTTAGAAAAAAAAACAAGCGATACTATTATTAAAAAAATAAAAATTATTGAAAAAAATCATGCGTTTTTTTCAAAAAAATCTTTAGACAATGTTATTTTAATAAATATATTTAATGACAATATTGATAAATCGTATGAAAAATATATTTTTGATATTATGAATTATTTAGAAAATAATAATAATTTTATAGATATTTTAAAAAAAAAATACACTAATATCAAAACATTTAAATCTAATATCTTACCATTTTTAAATATATTACAAAAAATTAATAGTCCATATTATAAACCATTGTATTT
>TARA_B110000858_G_scaffold198522_1_pt1 | contig 13330 bp, 15 predicted proteins | sample TARA_B110000858 | Tara Oceans TARA_B110000858 (sample SAMEA4398247) | marine metagenome | biome: Polar Biome; feature: [SRF] surface water layer (ENVO:00010504); material: water (ENVO:00002006), including particulate matter (ENVO:01000060) such as... | depth 5 m | reverse complement strand
CAGCTACATCAAATTCACGGAGGTGACATAATGTCAGTCTATCTAACGGAACAAGGCACAGTCACCCAAGTGTGGAATGATGTCAAAACGCTGGTAGAGTTCGCTGAGAAGTACCCTAGCATTCCATTGCAGGGTCTATCGGAGGGTGAGGCTGTCTCTGGGCAAGTCCTAGAGAACGGCGCTCTGGTTAACCCTACTCTGTCTGACGTTGCTCTAGCGGCGCGCGATCGTGAGGAGCGTGATATGCTATTAGCCACAGAGGTTGATCCAATCGTTACGAACTCTTTGCGCTGGGCTGGCATGAGCCCTTCGGAGCAAGCGGCTATCGCTGTCTATCGTCAAGAACTCCTTGATGTACCACAGCAAGCTGGCTTCCCCAAGACGCACACATGGCCTAATAAGCCTTAACAACACCGGTCACCCTTTAGCGGGGGTGGCCTTTTTTGCGCCCAGGGGGTTTACATCCCAGGGCCACTAATTTAACAAGCACCTACACACAACAAAGGAACTAATATGAACAACCACCAAGAATTCTCCACACGTGCAAACGTGGTAACACGGAGAACTTACAACCGCCCCAAAGATGACGGCACCTTCGAGACCTGGTCCGAAACCGTAGACCGCGTGATCGAACACCAGCAATGGCTTTGGGAACGCGTCAAGGGCAATCCCCTGGATCTGCAGGAAGCCACTGAGCTTGAGGCGCTGCGGGCACTGATGCTTGAGCGCAAAGCCACCGTCTCGGGTCGCACCTTGTGGCTCGGGGGTACTAAGGTTGCAAAGACCCGTGAAGCATCCCAGTTCAACTGCTCATTCGGACGTGTTGAAACCGTCCACGACGTTGTTGATGCAATGTGGTTGCTGCTACAGGGTTGCGGTGTGGGCTTCGAGCCTGTCATCGGCGCGCTTAGTGGCTTTGCTAAGAAGCTAGAGGTCAAGACCGTCCGCTCCGCTAGAGCACTCAGCGACAACAGAGGCTGCCCTGACAACCAGTCGTGGTCTGCTGTGGATGACGCTGGGCGCAAGACCCACTACCTAAAAGTGGGTGATAGCGCTGAGGCTTGGGCCAAAGCTGTGGGCAAGCTGTTGTCTATGAAGGAAGCTGTTGATGTCCTGGTTCTTGACTTCTCTGAGGTCCGTGCACCGGGTGAACGCCTTAAAGGTTACGGCTGGATTAGCTCAGGCGACGAGACCATCTCAGTAGCTTACGGTCGCATCTGTGAGATCATGAACGCGCGTGCGGGTCAGTTGCTAACACGCATTGACATCCTTGATATTGTGAACCTTCTCGGCACCACCCTGTCCTCACGACGGTCCGCTGAGATCGCCCTGATGCCTGTGGACGACCCTGAGGTTGACGCCTTCATCTCTGCCAAGAAAGACTTTTGGCTTCACAACAACGAGCACCGGCAGCAATCCAACAACTCCATTGTCTTCCACACCAAGCCAACAAAGTGGGAGCTCAGCTACATCTTCGACAAGATGGTTGAGGCCGGCGGCTCAGAACCTGGGTTTATCAATGCCGAGAGTGCTAAGAAGCGTGCGCCTCACTTTAAGGGTGTAAACCCGTGCGCGGAGATCCTGCTAGGCAACAAGAGTTTCTGCAATCTTGTCGAGGTTGACTGGGGTAAGTTCCTCCAGGACTTTGGTGGACTACAGGAGGCCGTGAAAATTGTTGCACGGGCTAACTACCGCCAGACCTGCGTGAACCTTGACGACGGGGTGCTGCAGCGCTCTTGGCACGAGCTTAACGAGTTCCTCCGCCTGTGTGGTGTTGGTGCAACCGGTATCGTCAAGTTCCTGGACCACCACACCGGTCAGAACAATGTTGTGTCTATGCTGCAAACCCTACGTGGCACCGCCAAGAACGGGGCAAACTCTATGGCTGACGAACTGGGCTTGCCACGCGCTAAGCTAGTAACCACAGTCAAGCCGTCGGGAACTTTGAGCAAGATCATGGACACGACCGAGGGCGTGCACAAACCACTTGGCAAATATATCTTCAACAACGTGACGTTCTCTAAGCACGACGAGATCATCCCTACGCTTGTTGCTGCGGGCTACAAGGTCACCGAAAAACCTTTCGAAACTGACAGTGTGCTGGTGACCTTCCCCGTCGCTTACGAAGACGTCAAGTTCGATGTGGTCGACGGCAAGCATGTGAACCTAGAGACGGCTGTCAGCCAACTGGATCGCTACAAGTTGATGATGGACCACTACGTAGATCATAACTGCTCTGTCACCATCAGCTATGACCCGACCGAGATCCCTGCGATCATCGAATGGGTCCTAGAGAACTGGGAGACCTATGTTGGTGTGTCGTTCATATACCGTAACGATCCAACTAAGACTGCAGCAGATCTGGGATATGCCTACCTTCCACAAGAGGTGGTAACAGAAGAGGCCTTCTTTGCATACTCAAACTCATTGTGGCCTGTGGATCTCGCCAACCTCAAGTCTGACGACGACCTGCTGGATGAAGGCTGCACAACAGGTGCTTGCCCTATCCGGTAAAATAATTTAAAAAAACTTAGCCCAGGGGGCTTACGTCCCCTGGTGCTTAGACTATCTATACCTTACAAACAAAAAACAAAGGAGACGACAATGATTAAGAACCTACTAATTGGGGCAGCCGCAGGGGCGCTCCTTGCGCTGTCACTGTGGGCCAACGTAGCCAACGCAGATAACTACAAAGAGGGCCGCATATACAAATGCACTAAGGTGGCCAACGCCTACATCGAGGTTGCTACTATACGCGACCTAGGAACACCACTGGCACAGCTGCTGGTTGCGCTCAAAGATTACCCAGAAGCGTGGACTGCTATCGCGCTTGTTATCTACCAAACAGAAGCAGGAACCCCAGAAGAATGGGGCAAAGCAGTCTACAACGCATGCATCTCTGAATTAGCCTATAAAGGACTAACACAAGGAAACAGCTATGATTGACAAGATTGAAGAGATGCACGATAAGTTCGGTATCTCACACACTGGGGAAGACTTAAGCAGCGAAGAGCGCTTGTTCCGTATCGGGGCAATGCTTGAGGAGCTGAGTGAGTTTACAGTGGCCAAAACAAAGGAGGACGAACTGGACGCCCTGGTTGACTTAGTGGTGTTTGCCCTGGGCACAGCAGAGCGCATAGGGTTTGCTGAAGTGTTTGAAGAAGCGTTTGACCGCGTAATGGTATCGAACATGAGCAAGACACTTGGCGCTAACAACAAGCGGGGCTCCTTTAAGGCCGACCTGGTCAAAGGGCCAGACTTCAAACCAGCAACACTAACAGACTTAATCGAAGGATAATACACAATGACAACCGTAAACAACACCCTAGTCCAACGTGAAAGCCGATATGGTAACATGGCAGACAACGCTTTGTTGACGCAGATCCTGATGCGGGAGATCCAGGTGGCGGCTGCCAAGAGCGGTAACGTACTGACCCCGATGCACACTGAGTGCCTGCATATGATTATGGGCAAAGTATCCCGGATGACGGTGGGAGACCAGTTCTATGCTGACAACCCGCACGATATTGCCGGATATGCCACATTGCTTGAGGCCTACATCAACGACTTCAACACCGAGGAGGAGTGAACTTGGAAATCATATTGGCATGCGATGAGGAAGGTGGGATTGCCAAGCAGGGTGTTATGCCCTGGCCCCGCCTGGCGGAGGACATGCGGCACTTTAAGGCTATGACAACCGGCCACTGCGTCATCATGGGCAGCACCACTTGGAACGACGAGTGCACCCCAGCCCCTCTGCCAGGCCGGCTGAATGTGGTTGTGTCAACTAAGGCAATCCTTGGCGCCGACGAGGTTATCTCCGGGTATCTCCCGGGGGCGATTGATGCCCTGGACGTTGGCACTATGAAGAAGTTCGTGATCGGTGGGGCAGACATAGTGAGGCAGGTCTTATGGAAAGCACAGGTGCTCCACATCACGGAGATCCAGGGCACCTACGACTGCGACACCTTTGTCTCCACCCGCTTTGCTCCACTCTTCAAGCGCACAGAGACTAAAATTTTGGCAGCTAATGCCAACTACACAAGATGGGAAAGACAATGAACACTTTTGAGACTTCTTACCTGAAGACAGCCAACGACATCATTACACAAGGAGATATGCGCTACGGGCGCAACGGGGGCACACTGTCGCTACCCACACAAACTTTGACTTTTGACCTGCGTGACGGGTTGCCAATGCTAACCACCCGCAAGAGCTTCTATAAAGGTGTCTTCGGGGAATATGCCGCGTTGATCCGCGGGCCCAAGCACGTTGACGACTTCACTCGTTGGGGTTGTAACTTCTGGGGCAAGTGGGCAAAAGCTGACGGGTCAATCGATCTTGACTATGGAAACGCCTGGACAGACTTCCACGGGGTCAACCAGATGGAAACAGTCCTGAACCTGCTGCGCACTGACTACACCGACCGCCGGATGATTATAACCGGTTGGGACCCCTCGCGTCTTGCTGAGGTGGATCTACCTTGCTGCCACTACTCCTACCAGTTTTGGTCGGATGGTGAATACCTGGATCTCCTATGGACACAAAGATCTGGTGACTGGATGATTGGCGTGCCGGCCGACGCCCTGTTGGCAAGTGCTATGGTCTGTCAATTCGCAAGTCTAGCTGGCCTTAAGCCACGTAAGGTCACGATGGTTGTTGGTGACGCACACGTCTATGCTGAGCACATTGAGACAGCACGCGTTCAGATCGCGCGCGAGCCTCTTGAGCTGCCTAGTTTTACTTTTGCTAAACAAAATGACCTGACAGGGTTTACGCCCGCTGATTTTGTTGTTGCTGGTTACAAATACCACGCCAGTCTGGCATATGAACTGAAGGAATAACATGACGCAGACCTGCACACAATTTGAGCTAGAGAAACAAATGCAGGATCGGGGTTACGCCCGGTTCTTGCGGGGTATTGAGACTGCAGAGGCCAGTGGTAACCAGGCACACACCTCACACGGGCGCGAAATCATTAAGGCCAACATGGTCGAGATGGAGAGTGCCTTAGCTGAGTTCATAGACGCCCAGGAGTTAGTCCGGCGGAAGGCACCTGCTTCTTTGCTTCTCAAGGGGTTGAACCTAGAGGCTGTCGTTTACATGGCGCTGAAGTCCATAGTTAACATTCTCGGGGGCAGCACGAAGACGACGAGCACCGCTTACACGATTGGCCGCTCGATATCCAATGCAATCACCCTTGAACTCATGGGCGAGGATGAGGACAACAAGGGCTTGGTCAAGCACTTCGATAAGGTTGCAAAACGCACCACCGGTAACGACGCGCGCAAGGATGAGGCCGTGGAGGACTCCATCGTCTACTTTGTGAAGAGCCAACATTGGTCGGACGACCAGCAACTGAAGGTCGGTGCCACCCTCCTGCAGCTAGCAATTAAGGTTGGGCTGATTACGGAGAAAACCGTCGGCAAGGCGAAACAGAGTTATAACACGGTTGTTCCTACGGACAAGACCATGGAGATGATTGATGTGCTGAACCTCTGCCCTGAGTTTGGCGCCGTCTACTTGCCTATGGTTGTGGAGCCAGATGATTGGGACGAGTTTGGCAATGGTGGCTATCACACCCTGCGGACGCCATTTGTTAAGACCAGGTTTGACGGGCACACTGAGGCCCTGGATCGCGCCGACGTCGCCAAGATGGATACTGTTAGGCAAAGTGTCAGTATTATTCAACAGACGTCCTGGAGGGTCCATTCTGGGCTCCTGGAGGTTGCTCAGGCAGCGTTCGACCTAGGCATGAACATCAAAGGTCTGCCTTTTGACTATGACGACTCGAAAGCCAAGCGCATGGGGTTGCGGGTTGGGTCTATGACAGCCCTCACGTTGGCGCAGGAGTTCAAGGTTTACCCAGAGATCTGGTTCCCCCACTCTCTTGACTGGCGCGGGCGCGTGTATCCAATGCCAACTGGTCTGACGCCACAAGGCACCAAATTGTCGAAGGCTCTACTATCTTTCGCTGATGGCAAACCAATCACAGATGAGGGCGAACAGTTTCTAGCAATCCACATAGCCAACCAGTTTGGTGAGGACAAGTTACCTCTGGCCGACCGGGTGGAGTGGGTGCATGACAATAGTGACAAGATCCTGGAGGTTGCTGCTGAGCCTTTCGGTGAGCACCAAGCCTGGTGGATCGGGTCAGACAACCCCTGGGGCTTCCTACGGGCTTGCTTCGAATGGGCCGGTTACCTTGAAGACCCGGAAGGCTTCTTGGGTACAATGCCTATCGCGTTCGACGGGTCATGCTCTGGGCTGCAACACTTCTCTGCTATGTTCTTAGACGAGATTGGTGGCCGAAGTGTCAACCTTCTACCGGGACTTGAGCGGCAGGACATCTACCAAATGGTTACTAACGCGGTGCTGGAAACCCTGAGTGCCTCTGATGATGACATCGCGCAGCAGTGGGTGGGCAGTGGGTTGATCGACCGCACGCTGATGAAGCGGCCGACGATGACTTACGGTTATTCCTCTGAAGTGCCAGGAATGTCCAACCAGATACGGGAAGAGCTAGACCACAAGGCCAAGTCAGTCTTCGGGGGTGACACCCACAGCGCTTGCCTCCAGCTCGCCAAGGTAACATTCGCAGAGATCGAGGCCCTGGTTGTCAAAGCCGCCGAGGCCAAAGGTTGGCTACAGGACAGCGTTAAAAGCGCGGAAGGAGGGGTGAGCTGGAACACTCCAGACGGATTGCCAGTCGTCCAGAAGTATATGGCCAAGAAGCAAAAGCGGTTAGCCATCACGGTCGAAGGCAAGCGCCTGCAGAACCGGTTCCAGGTTGCTACCGACAAAGTCAACCCTCGGAAGATGGCTAGCTCTATCAGTCCCAACGTGATCCACTCGCTAGACGCTACACACATCCGGATGGTAGCAATAGCCGCGGAGCATGAGGGGATCCACAGCCTCGCTATGATACACGACAGCTTCGGGTGTCATGCAGCTGATGCTCCACGGTTCTTCAACCTGATACGGGAGGAATTCGTGGTGCTCTACTCAGGTGATGTGGCTAAAGAGCTGAATGAGGACCTCTCTGGGGGTGCTGTTACACTGCCGGGGATGGGAGACCTAGACCTTTTAGGGGTCATTAACACGGACTTTTCGTTCGCATAAAGCCCTAAATATAGCTAAAATAAGGCCTCTTGGTTAGCTGCAGGGGGCCTTTTTTGTACCCTTTTGGGCCCCCTGTAAGCCCTTGAAAACAAACAATAGTTAAAAAGACTCCCATATCTACAAAGAAACGCTCTTGTAGCCGCTAGGACCAACAAGCTAAACGCTAAGTTTGATGCTCCCACTAAGCGCCCTCCTAAATTCACAATGATGTGGATGATAGCCGGTGCCTCTGGACATAGAATTACCCAGTTTCAAAGGGGTAAGGGGTTCCGCTAGGATCCTCAAGCTACCACTAGTTTGATGCTAGTAACAATACAACCACAACAAAGGACAACAATATGACACACAAGCACTCCGACGTTGTTAAGGCTGTTGAGATACTCGACGAGTACGAAATGGTCGAAATAGCAGACATCATTTATGATCTGGCTCACACTAACCCAGAGGCATTCATTAAAACAGTTGAAGCAATTGATTTCTGGGATAAAACCAGGATCTACGAAGAGATGCGTGAAGAGACATGCAACGGGTACCCGATGTATCCTGAGCTTCAATCATGATCCGCTTAACAAGCCTAATATCGTTGTTGGCAACAGTACTGCTGGCCCACTATGCCTACATAGTACCAAATATGATGCTGTCAATGGTTGCTGGCGCTATGGCAGTACTGATGCTGCTTGGCAACATCGTCTTCACAATACAAAACAAGGAATAACAAAATGACGTTCTACAGATTGCCTGATGGCACAGTAACAACACGCAAACAAGACTGCGCTGACTACGACAATGGCTGACATTAACGCGCAACCCTGCCCACATCCAGCATGTGACAGCTCAGATGCTTTCTCTTACAACACAGAAAAGATGGTTGGTCTGTGTTTCTCATGTGGATCTAGCTACCCCAAAGCGGGCGTGAGTTACTCCGCTGAAGACTTAGCGCTCTATCCCTTAGGTACCCTAGATGACTGGGTTGCCAACGAACCTACCCAGGGCTCCTATGAGTCTCTGCGCGGTATCTCTAAGGAAACGATGGAGTTCTATGATGTGAAAACTGTGGTTTCCCGTGATGGGGCACCATTAAGCCAGGCCTATGTCTACCCCTCTGGGGCCACTAAGACACGGCTGTTTCCTAAAGACTTCCGAGCGACTGGCAAAATGGATGGCCTCTTCGGGCAAAACCGGTTCACAGCCGGCACGTCTAAGATGGTAACAATCACCGAGGGTGAGCTGGATGCTTTATCCGCTTGGCAGATGCTCGGCGGTGCTAGCAGCCGTTATGCTACACCTGTTGTGTCGCTGCCATCAGCCAACCCATCAAAAGCCTTTTGGGAAACCGTTATCCCATGGCTCGACAGTTTCCAGAAGATCGTACTATCGGTCGACTCTGACGGCCCTGGCGATGAGGTGGCACAGAAGATCAACTCTTTGTTCCCACAAAAGACCTACCGTGTGGACCACAGCATCTACAAGGACGCCAATGACTTCCTGCAGTCTAACAAAGCAGCGGAGTACAAAAGCGCCTGGTTTGGTGCCACTAGGTTCACACCTGACAACCTCTTGCACTCTGAAGCTGATTTATTGAGCCTCTTTGATGACACACCAGAACATTCATTTGTTCCTACTGGCATCCCTGAGTTCGATGGTAAAGCTATGGGTCTACACAGGGGCCACTTCACAATGTTCAAAGCCGCTACAGGCATTGGCAAAACTGAAGTCTTCCGTTTCCTAGAGTGGAACTTCATTAACCGTGGCGTCACCTTCGCCACTTGTCACCTAGAGGAGATCCCCCTGCGTTCTGTGTTGGGCCTAGTGTCCTACGATCTGAACGACAATCTGACCCGCAAGGATCTCATTGAGGAAAAAGGAAAGACTGAGGAAGTCCGTGAGAGTATCAAGCGTCTGGCGGAAACAGAACACTTCTATCAGTTCAAACTACGTGAAGGCGATGGAGCTGACGAACTGGTTCAACAGGTCAAGATGATGGCAACAGTCTATGGCTGTCAATTCGTAATGATCGAACCCATTCAAGACACCATCACTACAGCATCAGAGAGCAGCAAAGAGAGCGAGCTGGCACAACTAGCCATTCGTCTATCCAAGGTCGCTGCTGAATACAATATAGGCATCATCACGATCGCTCACACGAACGAGAATGGCGACGCTAAGTATTGCAAGATGCTATCACAGCGAGCTTCTGTTGTTATCGACCTACACAGAGACAAGGATGCAGAAGATGCATTCGATCGCAACACCACTAAGCTGGTGATAACTAAGAACCGCCCGACGTCTGAAGAAGGCTTCGCGGGGGAAATGTCGTTCGACTTGAGCACATTCACACTGACACCATTATAACAAAGGAGACAACATGAAGATCGTATTCGACCTAGAGTCCGACGGACTTCTGGACAAGCTAACCAAAATCCATGTCTTCTCATGGTCTGTGGTTGGTTCTGGCGTAGTACAAAGCACAAGTGACCACACGGTCATCCAGGAGATCTTACATAAAGCCACAACAATCGTGGGCCACAACATCGTTGCCTTCGATCTACCAGCCCTAAAGATGTTCGACATCACTACAGATGCCGCTATCATCGACACCCTGCCGCTCTCTTGGTACTTAGAACCAAAGAGGATTAAGCACGGGCTAGCAGACTGGGGCGTCACAGTTGGCGTACCAAAGCCTGTGGTCGACGATTGGGACAACCTCACCTACGATGAATACAAGCATCGCTGTGAGGAAGACGTTAAGATCAACCTAGAAGTTCTTTCGATCCTCGATCGTAAACTCCAAAGGCTCTATCGTGACGAAGGTGAGGCCCAGCGTCTCACTGAATACCTGACGTTCAAGATGCAATGCGCTCGTGCCCAAGAGGTTCACGGCTGGCGTCTGGATCTACCAAAGGCACAGGCACTACAGGAAACACTACAACAGCTAAAGGATAAAGCACAAGAAGAACTATCGGCAGCAATGCCAACAGTCCCAATCACTAAGATCGTTAACCCACCATCAGAAAGCCGTCTGTTCGTTAAGGACGGCAGCCCGTCGGTTGCTAACCTCAAATGGCAACAGGTGCTGCGTGAGAACTATCTACCAGCATCAACCAACCAGCCTGTTACTGTTGTGCTACGGCATGACATCGGCAACCCTGGCAGTCATCAGCAAGTCAAAGATTGGCTCTATGATCTCGGCTGGGAACCACAGACATTCAAATATGTTCGTGGTGATAGCTATGGCGAAGAACGAAAGATCCCACAAATACGGGATGGATCCGACCTCTGCCCTAGTGTTATTGCACTTGCTGAACAAGAGTCCTCGATCAAACTGCTTGAGAACCTGACAGTCACTAGCCACAGGCTCGGTGCTGTTAACGCGTTTCTCTCTTGTGAGGTCGACGGCTGGTTGTCAGCAGGTATCTCAGGGCTGACGAACACCTTCAGGTTCAAACACAGGAAACCTCTAGTCAACTTACCTGCCGTGGATAAACCATGGGGTACGGAGATCCGCGGTTGTCTGATTGCACCAGAGGGTGAAGTGCTAATGGGTTGCGATATGGTTTCCCTAGAGGACACCACAAAGCGCCACTACATGCAACCAATTGATCCTGCTTACGTGCTGGACATGCAAACGGACGGGTTCGACCCGCATTTGGATCTCGCAAAGCACGCAGGTGCTGTTACCCAGGAACAAATAGACCAGCACGTTGCCGGCACTATTGATCTCAAAGGTATCCGCAAGGGTTACAAAGCTGCGAACTACGCCTGTGTCTATGGCGTTGGTGCACCGACTCTCTCACGGGTCACTGGGCTTAATCAAAGGGAAAGCAAGAAACTCATTGAGGCCTATTGGAAACGCAACTGGGCCGTAGAGAAAATAGCAGAAACAAGAAAGACAAGAGACATAAAAGGAGAAACCTGGATACTAAACGAAGTCTCTGGCTTCTGGCATAGCCTACGTTCCGAAAAGGATCGGTGGTCAACCACGAACCAAAGCACTGGCGTCTACTGCTTCGACCAATTTGTAAAGTTAGTTGCAGCAGCGGGTGAGCGGGTGATCGGACAGTTCCACGATGAAGTGATCGTTGCTACTGATGACCCCAAACGAACCGAGAAAGTCCTGCTTGAATGCAAGGATGAACTCAATAACAACATGAAACTTAACGTCCCACTTGACATAGACTATGCAGTGGGCAACAATTATAGCGAGATACACTAATGGCTAAGGGTACAACAACAATCGTCACTATGACAGGCTTTGCAGAATACGCGCGGATCTTCCCTGGTAACATGGACGACGGCGACTTCCACGCAAAGACACAAGGCAGCTACAACCTAAACTTCTACCCAGAAGACAACGCGGGTTTTGAGGAATACTTTAAAGCCGGTGTTCCTGTGGCCTCTATGGGCTACGACACAATCAAGATCGGCAACCCTGAGCTGGCAACGGGAAAATATCTGAAGCTAAAGCGCCCAAACGTTCACCAACTGGTGGCTGATTGGGGTGGTGCTCCTGCTGTCTTTGACTTCCGTGAAGGACTGGGCATGAAGAAATGGGACATGGCATTAGACGGCGAGGTTGGTAACGGCTCTAAAGTCATTGCTAAAGTCTCTGTTTGGACTGATGGTAACAAGTCTATTCAACGCCTAGAGAAGATTGCAGTGCTTGAGCTGGTTGAATACGATGGCTCTAGCCAGGGTTCCTCTGTAGACATGGACAACTTCTAATGAAAGTTTTGATCGACGGTGACATCCTAACCTATCGCGCTGCGTTCTCTTGCGAGGACCAGCCGTTAGAGGACGCTTGCGACAAGATCGACATGCTGGTGGAGACCATTATGGAGGCTACGTGCTTTGATCCGTTGGACGACAACTATGAAATGTTCATCACAGGCAAGGGGAACTTTCGTTCTGATGTCCAACCCACGTACAAACAGAACCGCTCTGGGAAACCAAAGCCACAACACCTGCAAGGGTTGCGTGAGTATTTGATTGAAGCCTACGATGCAAACGTGTCTGTGGGCGAAGAAGCCGATGACGTTATTACCATTCGGGCGACTGAGCTTGGCCCCAACGCTATCATCGCCTCGATCGACAAAGACTTCCTGCAAGTTCCCTGCTGGCACTACAACCTAAACAGGGACACACTTGTGAACGTCACTGAGTTCGAGGGACTCCAGTTCTTCTATGGGCAGATCCTAACGGGCGACACAGCAGACAACGTGTTTGGCCTGAAGGGCATTGGCCCAGTGAAGTCAACCAAGATGCTGGATAGTGCTACAACAGAGCAGGAACTGTATGAGATCTGCGTGGAAGCCTACGATGGCGACACCAGAAAAGTCACAGAGAATGGGCGTTTGCTGTGGTTACGCAGACAGGAGGGTGAACTATGGCAACCACCAGAAGTAAACTAAGGCAGTCAGCCCTAAAGGCTGGCTTCCGTTCAGGTCTAGAGCAAGACAATGCACGACACTTGGACAACCACAAAGTCCCCTACGAATATGAGAAACTAAAGATCCCGTTCGTGGCTAAGCCTCGGACCTACACCCCTGACTTCCAGCTGTCTAACGGGATCATTATTGAAACCAAAGGGCGCTTCCTACCGAGTGACAGGAGCAAACACCTGTTGATCCAGAAGCAACACCCAGAGCTAGACATCAGGTTCGTGTTCAGCCACAGCGCCCAGCGACTAGCTAAAGGTTCACAACAAACCTATGGTGGTTGGTGTGACAAGAACGGTTTCCTGTGGGCTAACCGACTGATACCAATCAAATGGATGGCAGAGTGAAGGCTTCCCTAAAGGCTTGTGCTGAACCAGGGTGCCCATCGACCACAGGATGTGACGCAGACAACTGCATCAAGAGGAAGCAAGGCACACACAGGACAGTCCAGAGGACTTCCACAGGTGCACTACGTTCCTCTGCGATGTACCACTCTGCTCGCTGGCGTAAACTACGCAAGGCGTTCATCTCCAAGCACCCATTGTGCGTCAGGTGTTTGTCTTACGACATCATCACCCCTGCGAACGAGGTGGACCACGTGATTGCTGTGGTGGACGACATAAACCTACGGTGGCACACGTCTAATATGCAGCCATTGTGCAAATCGTGTCACTCAATAAAGACATCTAACGAGCGCATGGGTAAAGATCTGCTTGACTATCGGCACTTACTAAAGTGAGCAATGCTTACATTTGGTGGCGTGTAAAAATTTC
>TARA_B110000858_G_scaffold197565_1_pt1 | contig 13334 bp, 12 predicted proteins | sample TARA_B110000858 | Tara Oceans TARA_B110000858 (sample SAMEA4398247) | marine metagenome | biome: Polar Biome; feature: [SRF] surface water layer (ENVO:00010504); material: water (ENVO:00002006), including particulate matter (ENVO:01000060) such as... | depth 5 m | reverse complement strand
ATAGGCATAGCGCGGCTTGCAGGCCAACGTAGCAATACCAGGAAAAAGGCAACGGAGATGATAGGCAGTAGCGAGAGGAGGGCGAGGCTTGCATTACTCATAATTTATTCTTCTTATCAGAGTTCGCGATGTTTGGCAGCTTAGCAGATAATTTAGAATCTGCGAAACCCATATACACTTAGGCATATGATACGGGGACAAGTGTGTTCATAAGTGGAATAATGGGGCCAGAAGCCCAATTCGCGGGCGTAATGTTTATCCTCAGAAGGAGCTAGACTATGGAGATTTCAACGATAGTGGTATTGGTAATTGTTGCTGTCCTTTTCTTCTATATTGTCGGTATTTATAACCAATTGGTCAGCCTCAAGAATCGCTACCAAAATGCGTTTGCGCAGATCGAGGTACAGCTAAAGCGCCGCTATGACTTGATACCCAATTTAGTGGAAACGGCGAAAGCTTATATGGAGCACGAGAGCGGAACTCTAGAGGCGGTTATTGCCGCACGTAACTCCGCTTCTGCAGGCTTGGCTGCCGCCGCATCTGATCCCGGAAACGCTGCAGCTATGCAGGAGTTAATGGGCCAAGAGGGCGCGCTCGCTGGCGCGATGAGTCGCTTCAATGTGGTTATGGAAGACTATCCCGATCTGAAAGCAAATCAGAACATGATGCAGCTTAGCGAAGAGCTGACTACCACCGAGAACAAGGTGGCGTTTTCTAGGCAGGCATTCAATGATCAAGTCATGGCTTTTAATACTTATCGCCAGTCTTTTCCGCCTGTAGCTGTTGCTGGATTTTTTGGACACGGCGCAGACGCGAGCTTGCTTGAGTTTGAAGACAGCGAAGCGATACAGGCAGCGCCAAAAGTTTCTTTCTAGTATCTGGAAATAGTGCTGGTAAGTAAGAGAGAAATTTTGGGTTTATAGACTAGCGACGCTCACCATGAACTTCTTTGAATCTCAGGATACGGCTAAGCGCAACACGGGAAAATTAATTCTCTTGTTTGCGCTGGCTGTGATGTCACTCATTGCTATTACTAACCTGCTAGTGATGGTGATTTTCTTCTTTAGTTCTACTGGCACCACGAGCATGGCGGCCGTCACTCGCTTTCATTTCGACCCAATGATGTTTCTAATGATCGGGGGCGTTGTCAGTGCGGTAGTGCTTTTCGGCAGCCTCTATAAAATCAACTCGCTCTCCGGTGGCGGTGCCCGCATCGCCGAGATGATGAACGGGCGCCTGCTAGTGTCTGGATCTGCCGATCCCGCCGAGAGGCGCGTTCTCAATGTGGTTGAAGAGATGGCGATTGCTTCGGGAACACCGGTGCCGCCTGTGTACCTGATGGAGGAGAGCGGCATCAATGCCTTTGCGGCGGGATACTCGATTAACGATGCTATCGTTGCAGTCACCCGGGGCGCGATCGACACGCTGAGTCGTGATCAATTGCAGGGTGTTATTGCACACGAGTTCAGTCATATCTTGCATGGCGACATGCGTATCAATATTCGCCTCATCGGGGTGCTGCACGGCATCATGGTGTTAGGCATTATTGGCTATTATCTACTTCGAAGCGGCGGCCATAGTCGCCGCTCAAAGAATTCCGGCGGAATCGTGTTTCTAGGTTTGGGTCTAGTCATAGCGGGCTTCGTCGGTACTTTTTTCGGCAATTTGATCAAGGCCGCTGTGAGTAGACAGCGTGAATACCTAGCCGATGCTTCGGCGGTGCAGTTTACGCGTAACCCAGATGGTATAGGGCAGGCGTTGATGCAGATCGCCCGCAACGATAACCGTTCCTATCTACAGAATTCCAAGAGTGCAGAGATTAGCCACGCTCTGTTTGAAGAGGGGCAGCCCACGGCCCTAAGTCGACTGTACGCGACCCATCCCCCCTTAAACGACCGTATTCTCGCCATCCTGCCGCGTTGGCGTGGTGACTATGAGGAGAGCGACTGGGATAGATCGGCTCTCGCTGCAAGCGAAGCTGCTGAGCAACAGAAGCAGCCATCTGAGCAGAGTCAGCGGGAGAAGGCGACGGCGATACTAAGCGGTGCCAGCGGTGTCTTGCTGGCAGATGCGGTGATCAATCAGGTGGGGAATCCCGATGGCAAACATCTAGATTACGCGGATGCCTTGGTAAAGCAGATCCCTCCCTTGTTTCTGGAGGCGGCACGTGAACCTTCGGGAGCGCGCGCGGCGGTTTATTTTCTTGTGCTGAGTAGAGATGAGTCGGTTCGAGTTAAGCAACTGGAAATATTGCAAAGCAGTGCGGACGTTGGGGTTTTTGATGAGTTGCAGAAGCTGTATCAGTCTGAGCAGAAAATTGTAGCAGAGCAGCGTCTACCACTAGTCACTATCGCACTGTCTAGCTTGCGTCAGTTGTCGCAGAGCCAGTACCGATTGTTTAGAGACAACCTCAAAACCCTTGTCGAGATAGACAAGAAAATGAGTTTGCTAGAATGGGCGCTGCAGAAGATAGTGATGCACAGTCTGGAGGCTGTGTTCGGCAAGGATGAAGCGCCATATTTTGGAAAGAAGAATCTGAAGGCTTGTAAGCAATCTATTGCCGTATTGTTATCGATACTTACTCATTCCACGGATCAAGACGGGATATCCCGCGAGCAGACATTCGCCGCTGGTGCAGATGCTCTAGAGTTGTCGCTGCAGCTGATCGCAGTTAGTAAGATTGATTTCGCCACATTGAATAATGCCTTGGATGATCTGGCTGATCTAAAACCCCTACAAAAGCCCGCGCTACTCAAAGCCTGCGTTAGCTGTATTACCGCCGATGGCAAGATTCAAGCGATAGAGGCAGAGCTGCTAAGAGCAATTGCCGCGACTATCGACTGTCCAGTCCCACCTTTGCTAGCTGACTAGCTATTCCCTGTATTGGGCTTTCCCACGCCGCACTAATAGTGAATAGTGCGGCGTGGGAAATTCAGATTATGCAATCCATGCCATCTAGAAAAATGTGTAGGCAGAGGCCTAGACCCAATGCGCGTGTCTTAGGATGAAACAAAAGCATCACATATAAGGCTATTGGTAGGGGGGTGTGCAGAGGGTGGAAGCCGATGCTACAGCGCTCCGCGTCGTAGATCGGATCGGCTAGCAGATGATCGATATCGATCAGCAGTCCGGCTAACATCCACGCATATTTCTTCAGCCAGTCCTTCCTATAGATTGATGCAGCGATCGGGAGTGGCAAAACTAGGTGGAGAATTATGTGAAGCATAGTGCGGAGCTCTGCGATCTAATTCGCGGCAAGCTAGCCTATCAAATTAAGCGGCAACAGCGAGAATTACTGATACTGTGGTTGGATATCTAAAAAGGCAGTAATAATCGTGCCCTAAACTGCTCGAACAGCCAACAGGAGGACTGTTAGCCCTCTGCGCACAAAAACTGTGCGCAGAGGGCAAGCAGGCTAGCCATTTTGTAACTTCGCCTGAGCCGCCGCCAATCGGGCAATCGGCACACGCGGTGGTGAGCAGCTCACGTAGTCTAAGCCCGAGCGGTAGCAGAAGTCGATGGAGGCAGGATCGCCGGCGTGTTCGCCGCAGATACCCAGCTTGATATCAGGCTTTGTGGAGCGACCACGGTCGACCGCGAAGTCGATGAGTTTGCCGACGCCATGTTGATCGAGACTGGCGAAGGGGTTCTTATTGTAGATTTCCTTGCTCTGATACTCGTCATAGAACATACCCATGTCATCGCGGCTTAGGCCGAGTGCTGTCTGAGTTAGGTCATTGGTACCGAAGCTGAAGAAGTCTGCTTCTTTCGCGATCTCATCGGCGGTGATTGCCGCGCGCGGTACTTCGATCATGGTGCCGACGATGTAGCTGATACGTACCTTATGCTTCTTCATCACCTCTTTGGCGACGCGATGTACAATTGCGAGCTGATCTGCGAGTTCTGCACGAAAGCCAACCAGAGGAATCATGATCTCTGGCTTCACTTTGATCTTCTTCTTGCCTTTCAGGATTTGCGCGGTTGCCTCGAAGATTGCACGACTCTGCATCTCGGTAATTTCAGGATAAATGATACCCAGGCGGCAGCCACGACAGCCGAGCATGGGGTTCTCTTCATGCAGTGACTTGATTCGATCGATAACGAAATCTAGAGGCACGCCTAGCTTCTCAGCCAGCTGGCGCTTAACTACGTCATCATGAGGCAGAAATTCATGCAGTGGTGGATCCAAGAGACGAATTGTCACCGGGCGGCCATTCATGGCCTTGAAGATGTTCACGAAGTCTTTCTTCTGAAAGGGCAGTAGCTTCTTCAATGCGGCACGGCGCTGCATCTCATCGACGGCGAGAATCATCTGTCGCATATAGTCGATGCGATCGCCCTCGAAGAACATGTGCTCGGTTCGACATAGCCCAATGCCCTCGGCACCGAACGCTACGGCCTGTTTAGCCATGGCTGGCGTATCGGCATTGGTGCGAATATGCATGGTACGGTGCTTGTCCGCCCACTTCATGACTGTCTGGAACAGCTCATACGTATAGCTCTTGCTAGGTTTCAAGCTACCGTCTAGCACGCGCTTCACTTCGGAATCGGTGCTATCGATCATGCCTTTGTAGACGGCGCCAGTGCTGCCATCGATAGAGATATAATCGCCTTCATTTAGGACTACCCTGCCTACTGATAGGGTCTTTTTCTCGTAGTTGATGCGGATGTTGCTGGCACCGCAGACGCATACCTTGCCAAGTTGACGAGCAACTAGCGCCGCGTGAGAGGATACGCCGCCACGTGAGGTCAATATGCCCTGTGAATGCAGCATCCCCTTGAGATCGTCCGGGGAGGTTTCTGTGCGGCACAAGACCACTCGATTCCCTTTGCGCGTTTCTATTTCGGCCTGAGCGGCGGTAAAAGCGATACGCCCGGTTGCGCCGCCAGGGCCTGCTGGAAGGCCTGTTGTAATAACTGTCGCTGCCTTCAATGCCTTCGGATCGAAAACGGGCACCAATAGTGAGTCGATAGACTCGGCCGGTATTTTCAATAGCGCCGTCTCTACATTCATTAGGCGCTCTTTCTGCATCTCTACGGCGATTCTCACCGCGGCCAGACCGGTACGCTTGCCATTACGCGTCTGCAGAATGAATAACTTGTTCTTCTCGATGGTGAATTCGAAGTCCTGCATGTCTTTGAAGTGTTTTTCTAGCTTGGACCGAACCTTTTCTAGATCTTTGAAGCTCTTGGGCATTTCCTGAGCAAGCTTGCTAATAGCATTTGGTGTACGCAGACCTGCCACCACGTCTTCGCCCTGGGCGTTAATCAGATATTCGCCGTAGAATAGCTTTTCGCCGTTGGCTGGGTCGCGAGTGAAGGCAACGCCTGTCGCGCTGTCGTCGCCAGCATTGCCGAATACCATGGCTTGAACGTTTACGGCCGTACCCCACTCGGCGGGAATACCGTATTCCTGGCGATAAAGGATGGCGCGCTCATTTCTCCAGGAGCCGAATACAGCACTGATAGCCCCCCAGAGCTGTTGCATGACATCTTGTGGGAATGCGCTGCGAGTGCGCTTACGGATTAATGCCTTGTATTGAGTGACCAGCGTTTGCAGGTTCGCGGTACTCAGGTCTTTGTCAGACTCTGCACGCACCTTGTGCTTTAGCTTGTCCAAAAGCACGTGAAAGGGGTCTTCTTCTTCCTCTGTGCGGGCGGTAACGCCCATCACTACGCCACCGTACATCTGAATGAAGCGGCGGTAGCAGTCCCATGCAAATTGGGGATTCTTCGAAGCATCGGCCAGACCTTCGACGGTCTCGTCGTTCAGGCCAAGATTGAGGATGGTATCCATCATGCCAGGCATGGAATCGCGGGCTCCGGAGCGCACGGATACCAATAGTGGGTTCTTACGAGCACCGAACTTCTTGCCGAGCTGTTTCTCGACGCTCTTTATGGAGTCGGCCACCGCCTGACGCAAAGCCTTGGGATAGCGCTGCTCGTGATCATAATAGTAGCTGCAGACTTCGGTGCTTATGGTAAAGCCGGGAGGCACCGGCAGGCCGATAGAGGCCATCTCCGCTAGGTTGGCGCCCTTGCCGCCAAGCAGTTCGCGCATCGTAGTATTGCCGTCGGTAGTCTTACCGAATGCGTAGACAAATTTCTTGCTCTTACTGGTTTTCTTGGTCTTGGCGGGTTTCGTAGTCTGGGTTCTGCTCATAGCGCGAAAAATACCTTTTCTTATGTGAATCTACACTGCTTTCTACTCAGCCCCGAGGGGAGGGCCATTCATCGGGTCAGCCTAGAAGCGCTGCCTGCAGGGCAGTAGCGACCATGCTTGCAGTGAATGCCAGCTGCTCGATTTATGCGCAGATAGGGCGACAAGTTGCCGCCCTGCGCGGGTAGAGGAGGATAATGCACTAGCACGTCAAAATCCAGCGAACTTGCTAGATTACTGATTGCATGCTTCTGTTGCATACAGGGACCCAAATTCTTGCGTCCAAGCACAAAAAAGATGTGCCAGAAAATACGCAATGACTGCTTTATGCAAATTCGGATTTTGAATGTTTCAGAGATCGCAAGTAGGTTTGCTTTTGCGAAAAAACATGTGCTCGTTTCTGCCTCTGCAAAAGTTCTTTCAAATACTTTGGTGCGCTCAAGACTATGCTCCAGCGAGTGGTGAAGCTAACGCGAATGGTTTTATGAGTTTTCTCACCCGCCATCACTAGAGGTTCTCCCTCATAGATGTGTTGGGGAGTTGCCATACTCATGAATCTTTCCATGCATTTGTTATTGGAGTTTTGCATGAGTAACACAAATCTCTTTTTGCTCATGAAAATATCTAATATTAAATGCGACCAAACTCTTAGTTGCATAACTGGGTTTTTAAGGGAAGGCCCTATCCATAAGCCGTTGACTTCCATCATTTCGAACTGATCATTTTGGAGTAATTCTATTGATTTTTTTATGTGATCTGGAATGAAGAGTAAGCTTCTAAAATTCGGGCGTGTAACTAGCATATAGCAAGCTGATAATTGTCCTTGAAGGAAAACTCCTACAAGTTTGCTATTTCTTGCATATTCATCAGGCAGTCTTACGCCTAGATTTGATTCTACTTTCTGAAGAACGAGTTCAGTTTCTTCTTGAGTGGTAATGGTCTTGAATGTTAGTTTTTCCATGATTTTATCCTCGGTATGAACATATTGGTTTCATTGCAGTAAGTGCGATATTGGTCCGCTTGCTCGCTGCTTAGTATTGCTTTTTCTTCACTCTTCGCTGAGCTCAAGTAAAAAACTACTAAGTAAATGAGTGTAATCCACAAGGCTGGAGAATTGAATAGTAATGTGCTAGTCGTCCAAATCAGTGTGTACGACAAATAAAAGGGATGTCTAGAAAATCGGAAGGGACCTGATGTAATTATTTGTCCGGAGAAATTGCCGGAGGCAAAATCCAGCTTTTTTGCAGTAATTATCCCCCACCAAAATAATAGTAGGGCGCCAATGTAGATCAAGCATGCCAAGATTATTGCCCAATTTTGTGGAGAGGTATTGGCCTTGAAAATATGAAAATAAAAGAAGCCAATATGTATTAGAACAATTGGGTCGTAGAGCAATGCGCTTAACCGAGCCTTGGAAGACTTCACATTGAAGAAGGAGAATCTAGCCCAGATCAAGCTGAGTATTACGTATGTGTAAACGAGCACGAGAAAGATAGTGGCAATGTTCATATAAATTTCGCTAAAGGTTAAAGAAAAGAAGCCGCCATTCAAGGTGCGGAGTATAAAGTTTAGTTCTTCTACACCGCTAAGGATCTTCTGGCAAGCCTTACGTCCAATTCAAGCTATGAGGCGCTGAACAGGTTTCGGCCCGGGGAATAGAGAATTGCGAAAACGAAAGATATGAGCCAATTAACTTCAGCTAGTAAGAGATACTCCCTATACTGCCAAGAGCATACGGAAGAGTTCAATAATGAACTCCGAAGGGGAGCGAATACGGCGCTGGGCTGGCCAGCAAGAACTGCTGCCTTGCTTATGCTGGTTTCTACAATTATCACCTATTCTGTTGTGTTATCTCGAGAGAACCCCAATGCCGTATATGTATTATTCTCGTACTCAATTCCAATATCTATAGCTGTTTTATATCCTTTCTTAACGACGATTTTTTCTCAAATCGAAAAATACAGTGTTCAATTCCTCGATCTTCTTTGTTTCTCTGGAATTATTGGTTTCACAATTACTTTGTTTCTGATCTTCGAGGGTGCGTCTACTGAAGAAGAATCTCAGAACCTCTTCTTGCCGTTGCAGGGGCAGGTAGCATTTGTATTGGCAATTACATCAGCATTTTCGTTTCACAGAAATTATTACGTAACGCTAGCGCGGAATTTTGTTTTCGCATTTCTAGCAGGAATTTTTCTGTTCATGATTAATGAGCAATTCTTCGTGCTCAATATACTGCCATTATTTGAAGGGTACCTCTTCGGAACGCTGCTTAACTGGGTGTTTTACGATGGTGTTCGTACGCGCTTCTATTTGAAATCAACCGATGCTGATACACGTCAACACCTATACAACCAATTATCAAAGTTGGTCTACCCACATCAGCTAGAGCGGATAAAGTTGGGTGATGAGCTCGAGAACACCATGCCTTTAAAAGAGGGGAAAGCCATTATCAATGTATTTGATGTGCAGCGGTCTGGTGAGATTCGTCATGAGAAGACGCAAGAATTTTTCATGGGTATTTTTCAATCGTTTCTGCAAGTGTGCATGAAGGGGTATGAGCACAATCCGCTTAGATCGCGGGCTTTTAGACTGAAAGAAACCGGTGATGGCTTTATTAGTGCTGTTGGCTACCCTTTCCTGCCAATTGATTCTCGTTCTCTGGCGGATAGTGCTGTGTCTACCGCATTGACAATGTTTGAAGCCTTTAACTTGGAAGTTAAGAAGTTTAATTACTCTAGGCCAATTAAAGGGGCAATGGGGCTAGCCTATAATTCGGTGCAGGGTACGTTCCAGAGTGGTGGTATCCGCTCTTATGATTTGTTTGGGGACGCGCTTATACAAGCGGCAAAGTATGAGGAGCTAAGGAAGCAGCCGGTGCTCTGGGAAATTTTTTGTGAGCATGCGCGCGAACAGGGATTGGTAGATTTCAATATCTTGATTGTTCAGGAGTTTATCTATAATTCTCTTAGCCCCTCCTATAGAGACTTATTTACGGAAATCGATCTAGCTGATGAGCGGTTGGTGAAGAGAGGATTTCATTTGATGTATGACAACGAAGCGAAATACATTTACTTCCATTTGCTGGAATAGTCGTCAACACGCTTCGCAATCTTCAAGCTATTCTTGTTCGGGAATTGAGTGGTCTACGGATAGTTGGATAGGCTCGCCGCAAGAGGGGCCAGCCTCACATTTTCTTGAAGCAGTATCTTAGCTCACCTCAGTGATGAGTGGCTTGCTTGCAAAATAGGCATCTAGGTTATCAATCACTAACTGGCCCATTGCTCTTCTTGTTTCCACGGTGGCGCTGCCAATATGAGGCAGTAATACCACGTTGTCCATTCCAAGCAGTTCTTCCGGTACATTGGGTTCGTCGGCGTAGACATCTAGGCCTGCGGCAAATATTTGCTGCTCCTGCAAGGCCGATACTAGCGCCACTTCATCGACGCTGGAGCCTCGCCCTACATTGATGAAGATTCCTGTAGGGCCCAGTTTTTTTAATATGTCTGCATTGATTGCGTTTCGAGTGTCTTCGCCCCCGGGTAGCATACAGAGCAATATGTCAGACGCCTCAGCTAGGTCGGCTATGCTGGAATAATAGCTATAGGGCAGGTCTTTTGGATTTCGGTTGTGATATGCAAGCTTTAGTCCGAATGTTAGAGCCCGATTAGCAATCTCCTCGCCTATCCGGCCGCAACCGATAATTCCTAAAGTCTTGTCGGCTATCCCCATGCCAAATGGGAGCGGGCCTTGTGACCACTGCTTCTCGCGTACAAAGCGATCGGCATTTACAATGTTCCTGGTAGTCGCTAATACAAGGGCGATAGCAATATCTGCAACAGCATCGTTAAGTACATCCGGCGTGTTACTGACCCGAATGTTTCTGCTGCGGGTTAGTTCAAAATTTACCGCATCGACTCCTACGCCGAAGCAAGAAATCATTTTTAGAGAATTAAGTTCATAGACGATTTCATCAACCATCCAAGAAGCGGAAGCTATGGCTTCACACTTTCCTTGCAGCTCGTGGACTAGACTTTTCTTTTCCTCGAATGATAGATTCCACAGATGATGTGTCTCAAACCTTTGATCCAATTTTTGAATAGTTTCAGGATGAAATTCATTTGCTATGAGGATAGTGGGCTTGGGTATCATAGGATTATCTTCTAGATATGTATTCAGTTATTGAGTGTATTCATTTGAACACCTGATGCGCAATAGAATCTTTTGTTTCTCTATTGGTTGCAACAGTAGAGCATATTGCATAGATTAGAGGTTCTTGGATTATACGCGAAAATACCGCAGTGCTTCCAATCCCGACATCTTAAAACTTATTGCCTATTCTGGCTGGCGTTATAACTTGAAAAATTATCTTCAGAATCTCCCCTCTACTGATAAGCTTCTTCAGTCAGGCTCGCTTTCGGTATACATAGATAAATTCGGCCACAAAAGCGTCAAGGATGAAGCGAGGCGTCAGATCGACAACTTGAGAGAGTCCTTGCTGCAACAAGAAGAGAGCGCCTTGGCTTGGGTGTCCGCGGCTGATTTTTTCGAAGAATTCTGTCTGCGGATTTCTCAAGCCGTTGAACGGCAATTTTCCAGCACTTTGGTGCCGGTGTTTAATCTGACTGGCACCGTTGTCCACACGAATCTGGGTAGGTCTAGTCTTCCCGCCGAGGCTGTGAATTCGATGGTCACGGCCGCAACCCATGCCACCAATCTGGAATACGATCTGCTAAGCGGCAAGCGGGGCGATAGAGACTCGCACTTGGAGCGAGCTATTTGTGAGATGACGGGCGCTGAGGCGGCGACCGTAGTGAATAACAACGCGGCGGCTGTGTTATTGGTGCTAAATACTCTTGCGATGAATAAGGAAGTCATTATCTCTCGCGGCGAGCTGGTTGAGATCGGTGGCGCCTTTCGCATCCCCGATGTGATGGAGAGCGCACACTGTACGCTGCGCGAGATAGGCACGACTAACCGAACGCATCTGAAAGACTATGCAGCGGCCATCAATGACGATACCGGCCTGCTGATGAAGGTGCATACCAGCAATTACGAGATTAGAGGCTTCACCAATTCCGTGGCGGAGTCCGAATTGAGCAAATTAGCTCAGGAAAAGGGCATTCCCCTCGTTTCGGACCTGGGTAGCGGCTCACTGGTCGATTTGCGGCAGTTCAATCTGCCGTATGAGCCTACTGTCAAAGACACAGTCGACATGGGTGCCGATCTAGTTACCTTTAGTGGGGATAAGCTGCTTGGTGGTCCTCAATCAGGGATTATCGTGGGCAGGCGCGAGCTGATAGAGCGAGTGAAGAGTAATCCGCTGAAGCGTGCCCTTAGGGTCGACAAGATCACTCTGGCGGCCTTGTTGGCTGTGATCAACATCTACAAAGACCCGGACCGCTTGGAATCCCGGCTGCCGATGCTGGCAGACCTCGCGCGGCCCGTGGCTGAGATTGAGGAGGTCGCTGCTAAGGTGGTTACCGTTCTAAGCAAGTGTCTGGCAGGCAGGGCTTCGCTAACTGTACAGGCTTGTAAGAGCCAGATTGGTAGCGGTGCACTGCCTTTGGACCTGATGGAGAGCCGTGCCCTGTGTATTACGCCGATAGCCGAGAAGGGCAAGACCGACGAGGCCTTACAACGCCTGTCCGCTGCTTTTCGCGCATTGCCAAAGCCGGTTATAGGGCGGGTCTCCGATGGTCGGCTGTTATTTGATCTGCGCTGCCTGCGCAATGTGGATGAGTTCCTAGGTCAGTTGGGCGATTTGTCAGGCTAGGATAGCTTGCTGCTAAAATGCAAACAATTTGCAGGGATCGCTGGCTGATAGCTAGTTGGCTAGGTATTATTCCGAACCAATCAATGAGCAGCTTCTTTCGTAAGAAATAATCAGTAAATAAGGAACAGCAAATGTTTAGTCACGTAATGCTAGGTGCCAATGACGTCGAAGAATCCAAGGCTTTTTATGATGCCATATTAGGCGCGCTAGGCTACGAACCCGGCGTTATAGACCGCAAGGGTCGCGTATTTTGGATGAACAAGACGGGTATATTCTCTATTAGTAAGCCCATCAATGGCGAGCCCGCCTGTAACGGCAACGGCAGCACCCTCGGCTTTAGTGCCAAGAGCGCCGAGCTTGCAGATGCCTGGCATGCCGCAGGTCTTGAGAACGGTGGAACAGCCTGCGAGGACCCGCCAGGTGCGCGCGAGGGGACTACTGGCTCAATCTACCTAGCCTATCTGCGCGACCCATCCGGCAACAAGATATGTGCCCTGCATAGATTTGTATAAATTTAGACGATAAAAAGAGATAACGCAGCATGGAAATGGAAGAGCTAAACGTGTGGGTCAATGCCTACATTGAAGTCCAAGAGAGCGAAAACCCGTCGGATGAGAATCACCCCTGTTATTGGGCGATAGAGAAGTTCGCGGACATGGAAATGGATCATCCAGACCTTAACTGGGCAGCGATGTTGGAGGTTATCTCCCTGACCACGTCCGATACAGTGGTCCACAGTCTCGCGGCGGGGCCTTTGGAAGAATTGGTTGAGCTCCACGGTATGGAATATATCGACAGGATCGAGAAGGCGGCACAAACCAACTTGAACTTTCGTTTGCTGCTGCGTGCACTCATCGAGACGACCGACAAGAACATCTGGACTCGGATTCTTCGGGCAAGGTCGGACGATTGATTGGCTGGGATTGCGTAAAAGACATATTTAATCGGAAGATAGGCCTGAATTAGAGAACATTGATCACTTTAGTGATTTGATTTTTTGGTGTTAGCTTTGCCGATTAAAGTTGTCCGGTCCCTTTGATCCTTGATTAAAAAATCATGCCTTCTTCATTATGAAAGAATCTGATCTCTATCTTCCTCTAAAAAAATTTCTCGAGAAACAAGGCTATGAAGTCAAAGCCGAAGTTAAAAACTGCGATGTCGTTGCAGTTAAGAAACCCGCTGCCAATGAAGAAGCGCAACCACCCACTATTATCGAATTAAAACTGTCACTTAATCTGGAAGTGATTCTGCAAGCAGTTGATCGCTTGATATTAAGTCCGATTGTTTATATCGGTGTCCCCGATTCCTGTGGTGCCTTAAAAAAGAAGAAAGGCAAGCGAGTTATTAAGCTCTTTGGACTTCCCAGGGTTTGCTAGACACCAAATAGCGTTAAAATCTAAC
>TARA_B110000858_G_scaffold28198_1_pt1 | contig 13354 bp, 23 predicted proteins | sample TARA_B110000858 | Tara Oceans TARA_B110000858 (sample SAMEA4398247) | marine metagenome | biome: Polar Biome; feature: [SRF] surface water layer (ENVO:00010504); material: water (ENVO:00002006), including particulate matter (ENVO:01000060) such as... | depth 5 m | reverse complement strand
ATGTTATAGTATTATAATAACACAAATAGCAAATCTGTCTACAACTAAATGCTTAACTCGTTAGCTACCGGCCACAGGATGTAGTGGTGAGATGGTGTCCAGTGGCACAAGAGGCCCCGACTACATCTAGTATCGAGGCAGGATCCGTGGCACAAGAGATGAATCAACGATCGACCCGGTACCGACCCACTAAAAACCGTAAAGCTAATAGCGAGCCCTCGCCCATCTTAGCCCTGCTGTGTCTGTATTAAAAGGAATTGCACACCTCACCCGTGTGCGTGTGGCTGATCGGCCGTTGGTGGACCTTATAGGAGTCGAACCTATGGCCTCCGGTTTCGTAGACCGGCGCTCTATCCAGCTGAGCTAAAAGTCCCTAGACCCCAATAGCGAGCCCTCGCCTGTATAGCCAGGGCTGTATCTGCCTTGAATGATCTTTAAGCCACGTTCTGTTCTGCGTGTGCTTCCAAGGTCTGTACCTCGGGTGTCTCGCCGTTCAAGAACTGTTCCTTGGTTCTCTTTGGTTCGATCGGAATCCATTTGATGGCATCCATATTGATACCGTTCTTCTGTAACACTTTGGTTCTGGCCACCGTGTCATTCGTGAACAGGTGTCTGCTTTTGCCCTTGGGTGTCTGTACTTGTGCGTAGTAAGTGTATAGTGTTTCTTTTGTTGCCATTTGCCCTCCTTGGTTATTGGCTTTTTGTTGTTCGCTTATAGTATTATTATAGCACACTATCCAGATCTGTCAACCATCTTCGTGTACACGACTGTACGCTACAGTGGGGCCTGCACCATCGATCAGTACTGGCCAGGCCACTATATGCTGTATGGTGGGATACCCAAGGCACAAGATAGCCAGCCGTGCATAGAGCACAGCGTATGCACAAGGGCTGAGAGGGGTATCACCATAGGACCAGGGTGGGAGCACAGTGGCAACAGGGTGGTGATAGGGTGGCCGACCTGGATATAACCCTGGATTTAAAGGTCTTTTAGGGGCCAAAGTGGCTACAAAGTAATTTTTAAAAGAAAATATTTTGATGATGAGAGATGCAGTCTAACCTTTTGACCACCCTGCTTTTCATCACCCAAATCACCGTGTCGTATGGTTCATATGACCAGGCCTAACCGTGTCGCTATGCACCGTGTGATGTGTTTTTTAAATTATCTTTATTGGAAGTTGATCACTTCTTTGAGTCTGTGCTGGCTTGTGAGATGCTTATGCCCACTACTGCTACTACCACTATGAATGTGCAATAAGTTACGAAACCCATACGTCTTGTGTTGATCAAGTCATTCACTATGAACATTATGATATCTACTAGTGCCCAGGTCACTACCACGGCTATCATCACTAGGAATATGTTGTGTATCAAGTGTTTGAAGAATAGTTTAAGCATCTGTATAGTGTGTATCATTATACAGTAAAAATGTTGGCTTGTCAATGGGTAGTTTATATCTATTGCTTGTCCGGATTAAAGATCATTGTCCTTGTCCTGTACTTCCGTGGCCATTATCTCACGCAGGTTCTCTCGGAACGTACGGCCGTTGTTCCAATCCATCAGGGCTATCAGGGTGCATATGGGCAGTGCGAGTACGCTCAGTGTGAAGTTGAATGTGCGTGTCAGCATACAGTTACTTATGTGTTGGCTGGCCCTCAAGGACTCGAACCTCAAACGGTTGTACCAAAAACAACTGTGATACCATTTCACCAAGGGCCAATGTGTGCTACTTGCGTAGGTCTATGTCGATCGTGCTTCCGTCCTCACGCACTATCTTTATCTGTTGACCCAGGGCAGTGTTCTCTGTCTTTATGCTCCGGTAGCCATTCACTGTGATCTGCTCGTGCTTGGGGTGATTGCCTGACGTCCAACCGTGGGTGCTTGTGCTGATTACGTATTGTTTGTTCTTCATTTAATTCAATTGTTTCAAGGTTAGTATTCCTGGTTCCACATCATTCTCTTGATCCCAGTACTGCATATCAAACAGCTCTGGCTGTGTCTTTGCTTCCAGTATCTGTTGTTCCTGGTGATGCTGTATCCAGCTGTTCATCTGTATCACTGCGGCCTGTGCCTGGTGTTGCAGGCTGTTGTGCTGTTGGCGTCTGCCCCACAGGTAAGTGAGCAACATACAACCTACTGCCAATGCGGTGTGCAAGTAAACGTTCATATCAATATTATACAGCATAACAGTCACGATAGCAATCGGCAATTTTTCTGTTTGTGATATAAATAATGCTTTGATGCGGAACTTATCAATTGAAATTGACGACATAATGTCAGACGTAGAGCTAGTCAAACTGATGCACCAAGCTCAGACCAATAAAAATCGCTATAGAGTAAAGATAATGCAATGGGATCCCAAGTATTGTAGGCATTGGGTCAAGCTGATCAGCCGGGAACCTGTGTGGAATGATCTATACTTTGTATACAGCAACAAATTAAGGAAGTTCATCTTTTATAAGAAGACACTTAAAAGATCTTTTAAAAGAATTAAATGATCTTAAGTTAATCTATTGCTGTATGGAATGATCTTTTATTGTTATTTTTTAAATGGGTTCAGCTTGGTAACTTTTTCACCCAGCTTCTTGCCAGAGTCAGTTGCTTTTTTAACTGAATCCTTGGCCGCGGTACCCATCTTTTTAGCACTGTCTTGTGCCACTTTGATCGACTGTTTAACTTTATCGAATATAGTCATATGAGTCTCCTTGTTTAGTGTTGATAATAACTGTAATGTATTTAGCTGATTTTTAGTGGGTTTTTACAACTAATTCGTGTGTTGCAATGTTTTGATTGTGTGCTATAATATAGGTACTATATGACAAAATTTATGAATAGAGTTTATACTGTGGCAGGTGTGTTGGCAGTGGTTGTTGCAATTACTTCTATTGTTCTTCTGTTTTAGGTTCCGGCATCACGTAGCCTTCCGGTGGCATCTTCAAAGGCTTCTTTGCTTTTGGGTCGTATATTTCATTGCCAGGATTTGCTTTCAAATACTTCTCTTTCATTTCATCCCATAAAGGATCTGCAGTCTCTTTTTTGTCTCTCACTATTCTTGGTCTAAGACCTTTGCAGTGTTTTTCCACTGTGCTGAACTGTGGTGGTAGTTCTCTGTCTGCGTACTTGCTACATACTTTGAGCATCTCCAGTTCCTGTCTTAGGTTTGCGTTCTCTTTCTGTATCTTGTTCACTTCATCACAGTCTTTCTTGGTTATGCCCAAGAACTTCCTGAACGAGAGCCTCAGGCTTTTCCTGTTTGAGTCACTGTCGTAGTCGTTGCCAGGTGAAATGTGTCTATAGTCTTGTCCGTCCTCTTGTCCCTCAATTGAAAGGTCAATTTGACCGTATTGACAAGTTCGTCCACCATCATTCAAGTATTCGTTTCGTGACTGTGCTGTGGTGCTTACAAGCACAGCAAACACCAATATAAACCAGAATCTCATACTAGTTTCCAGTTACTTCCCTGCTAAGGTCTTTGATGTCCCAGGCCTGATCTCTAACTGTTTCTGCTAGTGTTCTGTATAGGTTTTCTGCCATTTCCCAAGTTGATTCTGCTCTGGCTAATCGTTGTTTTACATCAGTGTTAGAGTCTTGTACAACTTTTAAATCTCTTTGTAAGTTGGTAATTTCTATCGCTGACTCATTGATCTGGCTTGTAAGATCAATAACGTACTTTACACCGGTGAATGTTCCAAACAGTATTGATGCTACTACTGGAATCATTACAAAATTCTTTCTTAATATGTCTGCTATATTCATATGTCCCTTTATGATATCTACTTGATTATAGTGAGTATTTAACTTATAACCCTGGATAAATTAAATAGTGTTTTAAAACCTTGACAGCCAAATAAAGGTTGTGTTATATTAATAGTGTGAATAAGAACATACGAGATAGACATTTAGAATCATTCAGTGATGATTTGAGAAATAGTATAACAAAGAAAGTAAATTCATATGAAAAGAAAAACAAAGAAGATGATATTGGAACTGTTGGACTTCTGGCCAATGACAATAGTAGTGCCAGCGATGTTGATACTGATATTGTGCGGACCTTGGATAATGAGATGAAGGTAGGAATTACATTTAGTACCTTTGATTTGTTACACGCCGGACACATTGCTATGTTGCGTGAAGCCAAAGGAAAGTGTGACTATCTTATAGTAGGTCTGCAAAGCGACCCAACCATTGATAGACCCAAAGAGAAAAACAAACCAGTACAAACTATGTTTGAAAGATATTTGCAATTGACTGCATTGAAATACGTAGACGAAGTTATTCCATACCAAACAGAACAAGACTGTGAAGACATACTATCGACACTAAACATTGATGTTAGAATAATAGGAGAAGAATATAAAACTAAACCATTCACGGGTTCTAGCATATGTAAGAAAAGAAATATTGAAGTACATTTTAATAAACGTGAACACAGATTTAGTACAACTGATCTAAGAAGTAGAGTAAAAGGAGATACAAAATGATTGATCCAATGATAACCGATCTGACTAACAAACTACAAACACAAATTAGAGAATTAAATGAAACTTGGTTGCAGTTACAAGCGAATGATTGCTATGCTAGATTAGAGATACTTAATGGTTATGCTACAAACCAATCACAAGAACTAAAACTAAAATCAGTGGAACAGAATATACAGTACATTGATTCAACTGAGGAATAATCAAATTGCCTAAACAAGAAGTAACTGATGAAGATAAAAAAATGATGGACGAGTGGCTTGCAAAAGGTAACAAGGTTACCATATGTCCACCTTGTACAAGGAGCGACCCAGAGCTGGTTAAGAACAAATATAAAATGGGCTGGGGTGGTAACAAAAAGAAAAAAGTAGAAGATAAAAAATGACAGACATATGGGGTCGTTCACTCTATCACGAACATATAAATCAAACACTAGAATGGTGTCCTGGTGATTCAAAACAATCATTTGATCAGCATATGGCAGACAAAGAATCTAGAGCATTGCTTGAACAGAATGGGTGGGTTGGTAAAAAGATTGAATACAAGTTTAACGAATATGGATACAGATGTGACAGCTGGGATAATGATATAGGTTGTAGAGTTTTGTTTGCAGGTTGTAGTCAAACTATAGGCATTGGACTTCCATTAGATGTGTTATGGGCGCCAAGAGTTGCAGAATACTTAGAAGTTCCTTATCACAATATTGCCTGTGGCGGTGCAGACTGGCAACACGTTACTCAAAGACTGACACATTGGATTCCAAAATTAAAGCCAATGGTTGTGATATTAAAAGAACCTCCTGCAGAAAGATTGAACTGGTGGGATAAGGAAACAGGAGTCTCAACTTCTAATTTCAGCGAAGAAGAATTAATGAGCTGTCGTATAAAAGAATCAAGACCTTTAATTGATATGATTGATAACAATAACAGTGAATGGTACAAGTGGTCTATGACACAGATAATTGAACAGCTATGCATTGAACATCATATTAAACTGATTCGTGTACCATCAGGAAGATTGAATTATGATGCTAACTACAAAACAGATTTGGCTAGAGATCTAAACCATTTTGGTAAACAAGAACAAGATTACACAGTTGAAGTAGTAAAGAAAGCATATGAAGATAAAGAATGACCGATATTAAAGCAAAAGATCACGGGTGGCTAGAGGCAAAGCAGTCAGGTGGAGCAGTGTACGAGCTGGGGGTCAAGCAGTCAAGACACGGAAAAACGATTAGAAGGATCGCAGAACCACTTATGGAAAAACACTGGAAAAATAGTGTAACAAATTTGCATAGGATATACAGAGTTGCCGAGTACTTGCTTACTAGACAAAAAAGAAAATGATAGATATTAAAACTCTTTACATAAAGATAGCCACTTATATTATGCAGTATTTCAGATTTGATCTACAACTGCATTTCTTCTGGTCCTTATTCCTAACACTGTTGGCAATATTTTGGCAACCATTGATATACCTAGGACTTGTTGCAACCATCATAAAGGAAGCATTAGACCTCTGGACAAAAGGACACTGGAGTTGGGACGACTTCTGGTGTGGATTCGTTGGATGGTTATTAGGGGCTTATGTTATATTGGAAATATTAGATCTAGGTCTGTTGCGGTAACAAGAAGATAAAGATTCCTAATAAAGCCTACAGAAAGTTATCGGCTTATCAGCAAAATTGAAACGTTGAGTAGTTAAAGAGTTAAATTACTCTCCAACCCTCCTGTGTGTCATCGTCGCGACCATCATAGATTCCTAAGACCTCAGCTACTGCTGGATGCCTTGATACGTCACCTCGCTCAAATTCAATAACCTTGATTAATTTTGAACTTCTTATTTCTAACTTCTCTAAGAAATTTTTTAATCCGTTTTCTGAATATCCTCTATCATACTGTGCCAAATCTCCTGTCACACTTAAACGACTATTGTCTCCGATACGAGTTAGTAACATTTTCATTTGCTCAGGTGTAGCATTTTGCATTTCGTCTGCTATAATCCAGGCATCCTTAAATGTTCTTCCTCTCATATAGGCCAGTGGAGCGATCTCTACGAGTTCGCTTTCCATTAACCATTTTATATGTTGTGGAGACCAATAGTCTGTCATTATGTCAAAGATTGGTCTGATCCAAGGCATCATTTTATCAACTAGACCACCTGGAAGAAATCCGTGTTGTTCGTCAACGGACACAGCTGGTCTAGTAATAATGATCTTCTTGATATCGCCAGAGTTAAAAGATTGAATGGCGTGGTGTACTGCAAACAAAGTTTTACCAGTACCCGCGGGTCCTAAAGCAAACAAAATGGAACAACTCCAATCAGACAAATACCTATCGTAAATTTTTTGATTTACGTTACGAGGTGATAATATTCTCTTTTTATTATGTTCTCTTTGGTTCGAATTGTCGATTGCATATTGTTCTTCTTTTGTTATGCCGTGGACTTTATTGTTGTAACGACTTTTACGTCTTTTTCCCATTGCAATAGTATTTAAAGGCTAATGGTGCTAACTTAAATGATGTGTTAACTTATGTTCAGTCAAAAAAAAGCCCCGGACTGTTGTAACTCAATGCTACTGCCGGGGTAAACAAAAAATACTTTTTGTCTGTTATGAGCTGTTTGGCAGAATATTTTATAAGCCTGTTTAAACTACAAGTAGTCGCTAACTGCCAGCTCAAAAGTGAAAGCCTTTTTAAACTACAAGTAGCCGCTCTCGGTTGAAAGCATTTTTAAACTTCTAGAGTCGCTTTCGGGTGAAAGCATTTTTAAGCTACTAGAGCCGCTTTCGAGTGAAAGCATTTTTAAACTACAAGTAGTCGCTTTCGAGTAAAGACATTTTAAAGCTGTAAAGCCGTCTTTGAGTAAAGGCACTCTTTATATCCTATAACGGAAGCCTTTGTGGTGTAAGCATTTTAAAACTACAAGTAGTCGCTTACTTAATACCTGCTAAAGCCGTCGCTTTTTTGTTGCAAGTGTAATTAGTTATCACCGACACGCCACTGATAAAATTATAACTTAATGGTTTTTTTGAATTTATCTTTAAGCATTGTGTTTACCAATTAACAGTTCAGTTTAATTTAATCAACTTGCTATTAAGTATTAGTGCTATATCGTTTAAACAATTTAGCAGGGGGTAACATACAATGGACAGGAACAAAATTGAGCAGTTAGAAGATAGACTAGAAGAATTAGAATCAAGGTTAGATGAAGTGAACCAAGTGTTAGAATTAGATAATCACGAGGAAAATAACGAGTACGATGCAGATGAAGTTTGTGAACAATGTTATGAAGAAGAATGTTCTTGTGAAGAAGACGATGAGGAAAACGATTTTGACAATGACGATCAAGATGATGAAGAATACCAAGACGAGAATGACTGGGATTCATCAGACGAAGACGAAGTAAAACATTAATATTACATCGATAAAAGTTATAGGGTAAGAAATTACCCTATAATAAAAAAAGACAAATACTATTATTCTATATCTGTTCTTACAATATGTTTTCTTAAAGCCCTAACAAGTTCTTCAATCTTATCAATACATCCAATCATATCTCTGTCTGTGATATATTTAGATCTCTCTTTCAACTTGTCATATTCTTTCAATGAGATTGACACCATAGGTGAATAATCTTTTTTACCTTCATTTTCGTAACTTGCATCTTCTGATCTATCATCAGTCATTATTGTATCTCCTTGTGTTTTGTATGGGCGACTTTGCCGCCCTTACATAATTATTTGCTTTCTAGGTAAGCATCCAACGTCTTCTGGAATTTACCTGCGTGTGACTTCTCTGCTTTGGCTAGTGTTTCAAACCAATCTGCAATTTCATCAAACCCTTCATCTCTGGCAGTTCTTGCCATACCTGGGTACATATCTGTGTACTCGTGTACTTCGCCTTTCACTGCTGACTTAAGGTTATCTTCAGTTTCACCCATTGGTTCACCTGTTGCAGGATCTCCTACTTCTTCTAAATATTCTAGATGTCCGTGTGCGTGTCCTGTCTCACCTTCTGCTGTGCTTCTAAATACAGATGCTACATCAGGTGCTCCTTCGATATCTGCTTTTTGAGCAAAGTAAAGGTATCTTCTGTTTGCTTCTGATTCACCAGCAAATGCGGCTCGCAAATTGTCAGAAGTCTTTGTTCCTTTTAATGACATTGTATCTCCTTTTTTTATAAATGTTATTATACAATTTTACAGTAGTATCTACTTCATTGTCAATAATATTATTCAACTATATTTTTGGATTTTTTATAAAAATGTTCGGCTCTTTGTAGGAGATGTATTTTCTTGTGTGAATCTTGTTCTGTTCTTGCTTGATCTATAAGATTATTGTATGTTTTATAGTGATTATCTGAATTATCACTCGCAGAATTATTATAGTTTTTCTTCTTTCTGCCGTAGTAATTTTTACGTATCATTCAAACCTGGGTTTTGGGGTTCGTTAATTGAACCTGTAGCCTCTTTAATGTATTGGATCGTTGCTAAATGTATTTAGTGTGCCACACTTGAAAGAGGAGGTAACATTAATAAACTAGGCAGTGGCCTCCTAATCATTAACTGCTACTATTTAGTCTTTAGATTCTTGATCAGGAATCTCTTTGATATAATTGTATATATTTTCCCAATCTTTAGCAACAAAAACCGGTTCTCTCTTGTAATGAATGTTATAATCGTGACTCATTAGTATTGGTTTTAGTCCTAATCTCAATGCAGAGTTTACATTTATTATTCTATCTTCTACAAATATTAAGTTCGTTCCTCCGAACTGTTCTAATACTTCTCTCTTTGATTCTCCTGGACTTAAGAATATTAAACTTGCAAAACAATCTGTAGGAAAGTAATCTTCTAAATTTAGATAACGATAATACTGTGCAATCGGCTTATCACTAAAACTAGTCAAGCCAATAAAACGAAAGTTTTCTTCGTACAACTTGTTAATCCATATATCTGAATCTGCGTGAGGTTGCAATGTACTGGAAATCATATTAGTATTAAATTCTTCTTTCTTAACTAATGCTTCATTATAGTCTATACCGAATTCAAGATGTACATCAGCGTCGTGATGATTCATACCAGTGCTGGTATATCCTTGTAGTTCCATCCATTGTACAAATTGAGAATGCCAATCGAACACAACACCGTCGATGTCCGTTAGAATTACCTTATGATCATATGCCATATTGTTGCCCCTCTTCCTATACATATATTTAACTTATTTTAAGAAAGACTTAACAGCTACTGAAAGATAGATAAATCGCAGTTTAAAACAGTAGCGACTAGGTGTACTCTGTCTTCTTCGCCACCATTGAATGCGTTATGATACTTGGTATTGTTGGTAATCCAGACTGACCCATCAGCTGGCATATGATGAACGACATCATCAACACACATACGAGCACCAAAGTTTGTAATGATTGGTATGTGTATTCTAGGTTCAGGGTCTCTGTGCCAACTCAATGTTGTTCGTGGAAGTTTCCAAAGCAATCTAATTCTTCCTATTTGATATTTTGTGCATAACTTATCATAAACTTCTTTAAAATAAGTATCTTCAAATAGTTTTACGAACTGATTGTACTTTGTTTCATCTATTGGCTCTTCACGTTGTACTTCATTGTATGTGCTATCAGGCTTTGTCCAAAATAGACCTCTGACATTACCTCCTGTGATTGAATTTGGATCACCAGGTATCTGTGTCAAACAGATTGCATTGATATCTCTTTCTCCTAATGGAGATTGTCTTGCGACTCTACTATCAACTTCTTTCAAAGCTGACTGTAGTTTGTCTATATCAAACTTAATAGTAGGGTCTGTGTAAAAACCTTTGGGCATACAGTATTTATAGCACTATAGCTTAGGTTTAACTATTTCTTACCAACAGCATCAAGAATTGCTTCTAGTTCTTCGAAGTCGTGTAATTCTTCTTGGAAAGTTCTTTTGTGTGCAATCTTTATTGCTTTTGACAGCAAAGTAGGTTTAATCTCAAGTTCTGTTGCGATAGCCTTAACAGTATCGTTCAGTCCTGATCGTAGATCTTCTACTTCTTGCAACACTTTTGATCCTTCACCGATCAAAGTCATTAACTTATTCTTTTGTTCTGGTCCAATTGTAATTGACATATTATTTTCCTATCTTCTTATCTCTACCTAATGGTAATTTTTGTATTTTTTCAAACATTCCACCTTTTTTGGCTTCCCATTCTACTCTCACTTGTTTAGATTTAGTACCACCTTGAAAGGATTTTATTGCTTTCTTATAAGACATAGATTCAACTGTTTTAACTTTATCATCAGCTTCAGCATTGTCATCATAGAAAGTAAAAGTTCTTAATTTTGGCATACGCCTCCTTTGTTATTATTAATAGTACTATATCTTTGTATTATTTACAAGAGAAATTTTTATCTTTTTCCACAAAAAAATAGGACGTGAGAACGCCCTATCTTGAATTCAAAATATTTGTGTTTATGCTACTGTGATCGAAGAGCCGGCTGTAACAGTTGATCCACTGATATCAATATCATTTGGACCGATTGATGTAGTATTAGCACCTGAATCTTTACCAATACGTCTAACTCTAGTCTGTAACTCTGACGCACTCGTTTCACTCTTGTCCAATACTAAATGCATAACACCTGAAGCACCATCAACAGTGAAGTAAGCTAATGGATTTAATTCCTGTACGATAGCTTCTACTGTTTCTACGATTGAAGTGTTTGGGCCTCCTTTAGCAACAGCATAACTGCCTGGTGCTAGAGTGGCATCGTCTTCACCTCTAAGATCGATTGCAACATTTGACGCATTTTTTACTGTTAAAACATAACAATTACTCATTGGCTGGAATAATGTACCAGCTGATGCTATCTTTGTTATATCTCTTTTTTCAATTTTGTGACCTATAATTGCCATAATATAATTCCTTTAATGTATTTATATCAAATAATAATAGTATTTATTACAACTACAAAAAAAGGGCGATAGTTTCCTACCGCCCTTTAAAATTAACCTAATTTCTTAAGTTTGTTTTTACCTACTTATTATACTACTGCTTTGTACTCAACAAACACAGTCATAGCACCACCTGTTGGAGTGGAAGCTGTTGAACCATCTTGTTGTTTGAACGAAGCTGTAAGAGTTGCACCACCTGAAGTAGCTGTTGCACCATCTAACTCAACAACGTATGAACCTGCTGTAGTAATATCTGAATCAGCTACTGCTACTAGGTCTGTTGTACCATCGTTAATAATGAAAGAGTCAATTGAACCACCAGTGTAACCTGATGACACGTTGATTCTAACGTTAGTCACGTAGTATGTTGTTGAACCTGCGTTTGGCATAGTACCGATTGAAGCCGAAGCCGCACCGTTAGTTATTGCCGTTCTTATTGTTAAGTCATCAACGTCAGATACAGAGTTATCTATTACCCATTTTCTAGTTACTAGTGCATCGTCGACTGAGCCAACGTTACCTTCATAACCATTTGGAACAACAATAAGACCATTACCTTTTGGTGTCATTGCTATTGAGATATTTGTATCATCACCTGTTGCCGCCATATTCGGGTTTGAACCTGTAGCCGCATTGGTAACTGAAAACTCATTAACAGCCGAAGCCGCTTTTTCAAATAACATAATTTCGTTATCTGAAGTATCTGTAATTTTCACTTTACCTTCTGCTGAACCACCTGTACCACCTTTGATGATTGCATCACCTGAAGCGTGTGAACCAGTACCGTTACCACCTTTAACAACCAAGTCACCTGCCGCGCCGCCTGAAGCCGCACCACCTGAAACCGTCATTGTTGTATCATCATCACCTAAGATAATTGATGCACCACCTGAGTTGTCTCTGATTATAACTTTACCGCCATCACCTGAAGCTTCTAATACTAGGTTTACGTTAGCTGTTGAGTCATCTGGATCGACACTTGTCAGCTTAACTTCACCTGAAGTATTTGAAACTAATACTTTAGTGTTGTCTGCGATGTTTGCCTGGTCTACTTCAAAAATTGAATTTCCAGACGTTGTTTCTCTTAACGTGTTAACATAATCGTACTGTACAGTTGTACCTGTAGATCTTGCAACTTTGTTAACAGCACCGATTGTTAGTTCTGCTATTGAGTTACCAGCGCCACCAACTAATACTGTACCAACTGCTATAGAAGATAAATCTGCTCCCAAGCCACCATTTGCTACTGGTAAAGTACCTGTGAAAGTATTTGAACCAAAAGCTATAGTTTTGTTAGTTAAAGTATCAGTAGTTGCTCTACCTACTAGTGTGTCTGTTGCATCTGGAATTGTTATAGTTCTATCTGCTGTCGGATCCGTTACTGTTAAAGTAGTTTCGAACTCGTCTGCAGTAGCACCTTCAAATACAAATGCGTTTTGTACGTTTACTGTTGTTGAGTTAACTGTAGTTGTTGTACCTTGTACAGTTAAGTTACCAGTAATAGTTGCATTACCAGTTAGTGTTGGGTTATCAGCAATATCGATTGACAAAGTTGTACCAGACATTGCTGTCGTGATAGCATTTGTTGTTCCACCGATTGTTACAGTGTCAGTACCAAAAGTTACTGAAGCTGATCCTGAATCACCAGCTAATGTAGAACTTACAGTAGATGATGCTGTGTCAACGTATGCTTTAGTCGCCGCGTCTGTGTTGTTAGACGGAGTTGCTAAACCAGTTATGTTGTTGTTACCCATTGCAAGGTCACCAGTTAATGATTGGCCTGCGAACGTTGGACTGTCCGTTGAACCTACACCTAATGATATTCTTGCTGTGTCGCCGTCTTCTGCTACGAAGCCTGAAGCTGAACCTACGATGAATTTACCGTCTGTGTCAGATAGGGCTGAAAGAGAAGCCAACTGTGCGTC
>TARA_B110000858_G_C17809735_1_pt1 | contig 13395 bp, 3 predicted proteins | sample TARA_B110000858 | Tara Oceans TARA_B110000858 (sample SAMEA4398247) | marine metagenome | biome: Polar Biome; feature: [SRF] surface water layer (ENVO:00010504); material: water (ENVO:00002006), including particulate matter (ENVO:01000060) such as... | depth 5 m | reverse complement strand
CTGCATTCTTTGAAGTTGGTCTTCGCCACCAAGTCTAGTCATTTCTGCCTGCTGTTCGCCTTGCGCTCTCATTTTACTGATCTCAAAAGCCGCACCTTGTTGTTGCTGTTGTATTCTTGAATTTTCTTGAGCTCTTTGCATGTTTATTTGAGACTCTTGCTGTCCTATAGAAGCTGAAGACATAGCTGATGCTTTTAAAGCTTCACCAGCCATCATTTGAACTAAACCCCCCATACCACCGCTACCTCCACCAGCCATAGCTTGTCGCATCATATCGCCCTGTGATTGTTGCTGTTGTGATCTTTGGAAGTTAGCTTGCTGTGTGTTTACTCTTAAGTTGTCAAAAGCGTTTGTTGCATTTTCGTATGGATTCTCTATATTAGCATAAGCATTTTGAACACCACTATATACATTAGTAGCACCACCCATCACTCCTTGCGCTCCTTCGTATACGTTCTGCGCGTTAGCAAACGGATTCACTAGTTGATCTCCAAAGGTTTGTACGTTGCTATACATATTTTGACCTTGAGCAAACATGTTCTGCACATTTCCAAACGCGTTTTGAGCACCACCAAATTGGTTTTGAGCACCGGCAAAGGCATTTGTTTGTTGACCAAACTGTAGGCCTTCGTAAACATTACCAGCATTGTTAGCTATATCCTGCATATTAGAAGAATACCCTGCAGCGGCATCATAAAACCCTGAGCTGTCCGCGTTGGTGTAGTCGTCCATGTAAGTTGCATCATAGGTAGGCTTCTGAGGACTAACGTTTGAATCGGTACTACCGCTGCTGTCATTATCATGATCGTGGAATATTCCAGTTTCCCATGACCAGTGTTTTGCGGGTGAAGATTTTTTATTTAATTTATTCATAGTTACTATGTTTGTTGTTTTATAATCACACTTTTTACCTGTTATTTACTACTCTGCGTTACCTCTGAGCCCACCGTAAACAATTCAATTGGTCCTGAAGAATTGTTTTTGAACTTAACTTTTGCAAAGTAACCTAACATGCTAGATAGGTTGGCATCATTGTCTTTGCTAAATAGTAAAAAACTATTAGGAGAAAGACATGGCGAGCAAGTTTCTGAAAGATGACTAGCCACTGAAGATGAACTCATTGAAACCTCTAGAGTTGTAGTACCTGGCGTTGTTAGTTTAAACTTATAATTTTGCCCTCCAACCGTATCTAAAGCGGGCACGCTAGTTTGACACGAGGTAGCGTTTCCCGTATGACTTATATTGCCAATAGTTGTTCCAGGCGATAAAACATTTTGCGCTAAAACAGGTGTAGCTGCGGTTGACCCACTAACCACACACTCTATATCCATGCCTCCGTCTACTCCTTGGTTAACAGTATAAAAAGTGATTAAACTATGTGTACTACTAGCTGCGCTTAGCTGACCAGCTATAGAATGTATAAAAGGCGTTCGTGATATGTCTAAGATTGTGCCTAGCTGATGTATGTCGTTCCCACTACCCTGATTGTCACTTACGTTACTAAAATATAGTGTGTCACCCTCTTGCGCTGACACGTTTACGCTATTATCAAATGTGAATTTTATGTTTGCCATAGTTTTATTTTACAAGGTTAATTGTTACCGTAGCGGTGTCACTATCTGTTGTACCATCATTGACTTTATATGCGAAGCTAACTTGTCTTGGTTTTCCTGCTGCTATAAACTGACTTTTTGTTGGCGCTGTGTAAGTGACTTCCCCAGGAGTATTACCATCGTAAGCTCCATATGAACTTAGCGAGCCAATTGGAGGGGCAACAACAGTAGACCAACCTCCAGTCATAAACCCACTACTAATGGGTATTAAGTTAGTTTCAGAAGCTAACTTAATCGATCTTGTGAGTCCTACCGTAGCCTTGACAACAACATCTCTTGCAGGTGGCTTTACGGATATAAAATTGTCTAAATTCAAAACAGGCGAAACGCTCTCTGTACCAGCCGCGAGTATATCGTGAACTAAAACCATGGTGACAGTGGTCCCGTTTGTCTGCGTGACCGTTGGTTGTAAGTTCAGTGTTGTTCCCCCGTTAGTAGCAAACAAAGCATTTGTATAGTCACTAGAACCATTTTCATTGTACGCTATTAAAGGTGTCAATACTGGTTGTCTATGCGCGTATATTTTAACACTGCTTCCCTTGGTTATAACCCAATTAGCCGTTAAACTAGTGGTAGGAACGCTGTTAACTTCAATACCACTTAGCGCCACGGGCGTTGTACCTGTAACGACAAGCCCAGTGCTCGATGTACTTGATATAGAAACATTTATACCTACTGGACCATACTGATTAATAACATAAGAGTCACTTACGTTATCAGCTAAAAAAGTACCACTACTCTCTTGTATACTCACAGTGTAAGTCGTAGAGCTAGCGGATTCTGGTATGGATATAGATGTATTTATTTCGCCAATCGCTCCTCCTTGACCACTATTAGACTGAGAAGGTAGTATTGTTAGGTTATTTATTTTTTGCTTTATAATTTCACCATCAGCATCCCTCACTTCAACTTGGAACCTACAACCAACCGCGCCAATTACTCTTATTTGCCTACGTTCACCATCCGACGTAACATGCTTTGTATCTACCTTGAAGCTTGTTATTCTTAGTTTACTTAGTGAACCCTTTGCTTTTGTAAAGTTTATCGTAGCACTATCGCCAGTAAACTTAGGTAAAATATTATCTTCTTGAACAATATATGAAATCGAAATCCTTGCACTATTAATATTTCCGTCACCATCTACCGATGTTTCTGTTGATACAACATACCTTTCTTTGTTTTTTGATTTTAAAATACACTTTGGCGCTGATGCGTAGTGCCCCTTTGCAAGTGAAAAATGCTTGTCATATAGTAGAACAATAGAACCAGCCTTGTATTGTGTTTTTGAACCTTTAGGAATAAAAACACTAGTAAAGTTTCTACCATCACTTTGAGTTACTTTAGTTTTAATATTTATTTTCATTGATTTGTTATTACAGTGAATAGCTCTCCCGTTACTGTGGATGAAATATCTGGGATTCCTTCGATACAGAAGTTTACAACTTGGTTTAGATCATTCATAGCAAAATTACTTACTAAATTAACAATAACGTTAACCTTGTTGCCGTTTTGAGCAAAGGTTACGTCTTCTATTTCCGGATGATTCTGAATGTCAGTGTAAGTAGCTGACGTGTAGTCGGTTTGTATAGCTCCTAAAACCCTAAAGGATTGAGGGGATATTGGATATAAACTAACGTCGTCAGAGGTGATCACCAGGGTTATTGGGTTAGCTATTGTTGATGTGGCTACAGAGTCGTTGCCTAGCTCAACAGAAGAGTACGATGATATAGAACAGTATGGTACGTTAAATGGCATATTTTTATTTTACGTTAAATTACTAAGTATATGTTAGTTTCATATGATTGCACTGTGTTTTGGTTGTTGTTGGTAGTCAACCCCAAGGTCCCAGTTACTATGTTATTAGTGGCGTGGGTTTCAAACTCAACGAGTGTGTTAACGCCGTAGTCTCTAAAGCTAAAGTTAGGATTAGTTGGCCCCGCAATTACTGCGCCATCAACAGCGTCATAAGTTAAGCCGGCTGCAAGTGCAAACGAGTCAATATTGGCTTGGGATCCAAAATGTAAGACTATGTCACTTGTAATTGAGGTTTGACCAATTACAACTGGGTGATTAGGCTCTGTCTTGAATGCTTCTCGCAAACCATAAGAACCCGCAGGTACTTTGTTGCGGGAACCAGCTATTGTGCATTGCATGCTAGGGTCACTCCAATCCGGATTTTTCATGGTAAACTTAAGCTGTAAGTCTGATCCCGTTATGGTTATTTCATTAGAATCAATGCTATTAATACCGTAGACTATGTTTGACCCTTGGTTATTTTGAGTCACAACTCCGTTTGTTAGATTTGCAAACCCAGTGCTTTTAAAAACCGTAGCAATACTACCGATATCACGACTAAGCTTTATGGATTTATCATTAACCGAGACTACGTAACAACTAACGTCTTCCGTCGTGTTGAAGGTAGTACCACCATCATAACTAACGCCTGACAATCTTGCACCAGGTACTATTCCTGTTGCTTTTAATGCAGTACTATCAATACCGTATATTTCCGACTGTTCATCAATTGAAGTAGAAGCACTACTAATACTTCTACCATACTGTAACGTAGTTAGTTTAAAATCACCATGAGTACTATTCGCGATTACAACATCTTGCCTACCAAAATATATGTGAGATTTACCCGCTATATAGTATCCACTTGATTTTTCGCCGGGTTTATCTACACCGATAGCCCCGTTGGTCCAAACCCTGATATTTAGTTTTGTTAATTGAGTAAGGTTAACAAGCTCTAGAGGATTTCCAATATCCATTCTTACTTGCTGCTCGTTTATATTCCCCGTGATTGGACCGTAAATATTAGGTACAGCAGCCTGACAATTGTGACAATGGCTGGTTTCTAAACCACTACCCTTTCTGTCTAAAGAAGTTATTATTTGACTACCTCCTACTTTTTCATTGACAATTTCTAACACTCTTAAGCTTGTAGGGTTGACCTTAAAGTCAAACGTAGGTGGCATTATATTATTGTTTTTTGACACTATAATACTCTGCCCGTCTTTCTCGTGTGGTGATGATGGTTTTTCGCCGAGGCATATTGCCGCTATACCTTCATCTATCATAGCTACATTGGGTTGGTGTATTATTCTATTGTACCACGTATTCATATTGTCGCTTATTGATAGAAAAGGATCGTAATATCCTCTACCAACGTATAACTCCTCTAATTTGTGATTATAAGCAAAGTTAACATGAGCAAACAATTGGGAGTTTCTAGTGTCTACTACTCTTAGGTTTGGATGGTAAGCGAAGTCATTAGACAGCAAGTCAGTTTCAGCAGTGTTAACAACCAAGCCCTCGTAATCGCTTGGGAAATAACCAGTTTCAAAACCATTGTTAACGTAAATAGATGGCACTGCTGTTCCTTGGATATGCAATTCTTCTAAGCTACTGCAATGCTCTAAGCCTAATTGTACTAACCCTTTCTTTATGGTTAGCGGATTATTGGTACTCATGTGGTCAACATCATCCTGGTAAGTGAACTGCTCCCAGACTTGAGAGTATGCTTGGTTATTTATGTTTAAATACTGTAGGTTCATAAAACGGTTACCCGCGTTGTCACCAGGTGTGTTTAGTATATAATTTATAATATTATTATCATAACCCGAGAAATAATCAGTAGAGCTTGTGTTTCGTCCTAGCGTGTCTGCAAAACCATGGTGAACAGAGTTGCCTTGAAACTCTTCAGCTGAAGTACCACCAGTAAATCCCAACAGGAATGCTCCAAAACCACCCGTGACATTATCTCCATGCAGTAAGCCATCATCACCCTGTAGATAACCGTCTGGACCACGCACACCACGACCATCCGCGCCGTCTCCTCTTAGAGAACCGCCATCTATATTAAGCATTGCCAATGTGTCATAATGCGCACCAAATCCGCCCCAAACATAAGAAGGAGCTCCATTTGTATATCCTGGGTGAAGATGTGTGTATCTTTCATTTCCAAAATTTAGTCTTTTTAAATCAGTAGCATAGTTTAAATCTAATATTTTTGGTTTTATAGGGCTTATAATATCCTTAAATCCTAAAAATCCAACGTAGTTTTGGTATAAAGAAACCTCTTTTAACCTTATCATATTTCTAGTTTTAAGTTGCTCAGTTATAAGGTGACCATCCATGTTTAGGTACTCTAAATTATGAAGAACATCAGTTATACTACCCAGTAGATCGTCTCTTCTGTTATCTGAATAATACTCGTTGGGACTTAACCCTGAAAAACCACCAATTTTAGTCTGGTAAAATGCCGCGGTGCCATACAGTTCGGTTGCGCCTACGACTGATGGTTTCATCCATGGGATGGAAAGTTCGTTATCTCTATAGTTCATAGGTCTGTTGTCGTGACCTAGTTGATTAGCCGTATATGTTAAAAACGATAAGCAGTTACCCATTACTGAATCATGATAATCCCAATCAGAATCTTCCTTCCAAGCGTCACAATACCTTAAAGTTGTATCACCAGTGCTCCATCCTTGATAAATGCAATCGGCACAAGTACTTCCCGATGGTATCGTTTCTAGATATGACACTGTGTTTAAACCTCCATCTGATATGCATATGTCGTCCATGTAGTGCTCGAATACTTGGTCTGCAACTACGATAGGTTGTGATACTACCCCAGTAACAGACGAAGTTGCATAGAAACTAGCTACAGGAATTGTTGTGTTTGGCTCGTATGCCTGTGCTAAGTCGGTAGTCAAGAAATTACCATTACCATCCACAGTACTCACCGGCCAGTACAACGGTGTTGCAGGACACACGTCAGTACTAGGAATACAAGCATTGTATGGATGCATACTTACCTGTGTTGCAAGAGGGTTGTAATTTTGTGCTAAAGGATCCATGCAACCCGCTATTACACAGGTACTTTGATCATGACCAGGGCAATTACCAGTAGCATTAATATAAGCTGTTATTGCTGTATTGGGTCTACCTGCGTTTCCATATGGAAAAACTAAATTATCTTGATCTACACACCAGTCGGGTCTTGATACATTTATAGCTGCGTAACCAGTTGGGGTAAAAGTTGAGGTACTTGGGTCGAATTCAGCACATCCTGACGATGTTAGTGCTGGTTGTCCAGGTTGGCATTCGCCAAAAATATCAGGACTTGTGCCTATTGACGTGTCAAAGCAACCTTGGGTGGGTGTAAAACACCAATCATACCCAGGGGCAGATGGCACAGCCGCAACTCCAAAAGCGTTAGACGCGTCATTCGCTATAGCTGTTGTGATACTCGCACCCGTCAACGTGCCGCTAGCAGAGGTTTGGGGTTGCACTACGTTGTAACCACTTTTGTTAAGCGGGTTGTTTAGGAGGTTAGGAGTGCTATTACATGCGTTTGGATTAAAAGTGTTGAAGGTAGTCCAACCGCATTGAGCAAAGAGAGTTCCGTTTTCGTCAAAACAACTATAGTTACATTGGTTGCTAGTTGTAGCAAGCGCGTTGTTTGCCAAGGCATCGTTTGATCCTGGTGTAAATCCATCTCTACAAGCTCCAGTATAAGATGCCCAAGGACCTTCAGTGTCGTTCATGCATCCCTGAGTAAAGCAACAAGATCCATCATCTGAAGTTGCAATACCAGAATAGTTAATTGCTGTTGAAGTAGTACATCCAGGCGAATTAGCAGACGCAGTACATGAATTATCATCTACATTAGCGCATGGTAGGTGGTTTTGAGAGAAATAGCCCTCCGCTACTCCATTCACAGTGCCGTCACTACTACATGGGAAAGTACAGGTTGATATTGAGCTCGCATTCGTAGGTATGTTTGCAGTTGGATTCGCACCGTCATAAACGCCATTACCAAGGTAAGCATACCCACAGTCGTAGATAGCATCGGATCCATAGCCATTAACGTCGGGATAGTAACCTGGAGATCCATCTGTACATCCAGCAATAAAAGTGCACGTACCACTATCAATATTTGCTCCAGGATAGTAGTTAAATGATGATGGAACTAAACAACCATAAACCGGATTGATACATGAGAAATCATCAGAACATGCATTAGGATCATAATTTAATGCGGTGTAATCTGTACATCCAGTTGTATAACAACAGCAGTGAGCTGGACTGAAAGGTAATCCGCCTAAACAACTATCGATTCCCTGCGTATACCCACTTGCAACCGGCCAATTAGCCGATGGATTATAATTTGTTGCAGTTTGATCAGTACAACCCCAAACAAAGCCCGTGCAGGAAGACGGAGTAGAGTCAACACAAGCATCTTGATCAAAGTTAAAAGCGATAGGAATCATACAGCCTGAAACATAACAACAAGAGCCATCATCAACATTTGCAGCTGGATTGTAATTAAGTAAAGAAGTTGCATCCATACAACCTGGGACAACACCTTGCCAGCAGTCTCCAGACACTGATAGCGAGTATTCTTGCGGGGCACCAGTTGCACTACTGTCGTTTTCAATACTAATTGCATTACCTATTCCCTGTACAGAAAATTCTTTTGCATCTAAATTACCAAGAGTTGTAGCTTTTCCTTTTATAGCTGCGAAATACTTGCCTTCTTTATCTTTGAATTCAATTCTTTCTCCTTGTTGAAGGTTCGTGTCTATCGACTCAACAAACCAACCGGTTACTGCCGTGTTGTTATAGTATTCCCCGTGCCCTGAAGGTGGTTTTGAGCCATCGTGACTACTATATGAAACCCCATCAGCTACACCCTCTCCCCTAGGAATATCCGCGGTTATCTCAGCGGCAGTACCCTCATAGTTTAAAGTGTTAAAGCTTTTGACTACATCAGGTGATTCGTTGAATAAAAAGCTAATTGTAGAGCTATAACGGTTTACCGTACTTGGCGTATTAAAGTTTGGGTAAAATGAATTCATTATATTAGTTGAGTGATGTTCAAATATCTCACCAAACTTATAAGTGTAATACTTATTATTTAGATAAACACTCATGTCTGGAATATACGATTTAAAGCTAACCCAACCGTTACTTTGCTCGCTAAATGATATAGTTTTGAATGTACCCTGTGTTCTAAGCGTAACATCATAATTCCCTAAATGAGCATCGTAACCACCAATAATCTTATTATTACTATGGCTAATCCTTAAACTATCTCTAAAGAAATCCTTTACGCCGTAGTTAGAAACAACCTCTAAACCATCTTTAGAAAGCCTAAGAACACAGCCTCTATCCGCGTCTACAAAGTAACTTCTATAGCCATAGCTAGCAAATGATTCTGGATGCTTAGCTATACCATACTCCCCAGCGTAAGGCACTGCTTGACCTAAAACGTTTTTATTTGAAATTAATTGAAAGTTTCCATCAGCGTTAAACAAAGCATCTTTATTGGCTAAAACCCTCAAAACCTTGTCTTCACAAAAAGCAATTAAATCCGTGTCTCTAGCGTGAAGTTTTTGGATACTACCATAGGTAGGGTTTAGCTCTTTTGTTATATCTTGTATAGAAATAAATTCATTTAATTTATTTATACCAGAGTTATTATTGTATATACCAGAGAAAATAAAACTACTTTTTCTTCTCTCTTCTTTGTATTGGTCTGTTTGAGTGGTTGAAACTTTAACACCTTTTCCAATCGTTGGATTATTAAAATCATCTCTAATTCTATCGGATTCAACTCCGTTTCCGAATGAAAAGCAGTTGAAGTACGGCAAACCAAACTCAGTGTTAGGATCCGTAGGGCTCAGTATCTCTACGCTGGCTCTTTTCCGCCAATTGTTAGCGTTGTAATAGTATCTTTTTATCTTAGCTTCGACAAAACTACCATCTTGAGAGGTAAACCTTAATATCGGTGCAATTGCGGTGGTTATATCTGCCTTAGTAACAGTTGACGAGGTGTTAAAGTCTAAATAAACCTCATCACCTTCTGTAAACACACGTGCTAAAGAAACCACACCTATAGTCATTCCTGGGTAAGTAACCATAACACCGGATGATGGGTTTTGGATGCTATTAACTCTAAAGTAGTTCTCAATGTTCGTAGCGTTTAAGCGCGTAGGGTAAGACGGACTAGCCTCGTAGTAAATGTCTAGATCTAAATCTTCCTTTGGCTCAGTCTCCCATATAGCTGGATTAGCCGATGTAAAATCTTCTGACCCGTCAAAGTCCGGGGCAACAAACTCAATTGTACTGTAGAGTTCTCCTTGTTGAAAAGTTTCGGTCAAAAGGTTAGATGACACTGGGGTGGTTGTCGTCCCAAGTACGGGGTTGTGTAGTACTTCTGGAAAACTAGTAGGATTAATAGATAACAAACCATCTAAATGACCTATCCCAATTGGATCGCTAGCTAAAGATCTGGTTTCAGCTTCGGGGTTAAAGACGTAGTCGTCTGTTGCGGAGGTACCAATACTTCCATCAGGTAGTTTTCCAAAACTAGTATTCCAACCAGTGTACTCAACACTTAAATAAAACCTTACTCGCTTGTTGTAGGGGTCTTGAACGTCACTAACGCTGTGTGTCGCGTTGAAACTAGGGTGGTCAAAATCCTCTTCAGAATCATTCTCATAAGCGGGCATGTAATTTCTTATACCAACACCATTAGTGTTTTGATCAAAGCTATTTTGAGAAGAAGTTATTTTAAATATACAATTGTTAGGATCATCTTTAAATCTAAAGAAACCACCTACAGACTTCAGGTTCCACAAGTTAGATGATAGTTCTGGGTGCCAAGTGCTTAGATTGTAAGCTTGTTTTTTCCAGTTTTCTAGTAAATTATTTATACCGCCAAATGACAAGTGTAATTTCTTACCATCGTCGTAAAGGCCATGTCCAGAAAAATCACGTCCGGTTGATACACTAGGAATGGCACTTGAAATGTTGTGGTAACACTGATCGTACCAAGACCCTGCGTTATTAATTTTACCATCTTCTTCTGGTGGGTAGTAAAAACCTCTTAAATCGTCTTTCCATGGCGTTGGGTGTAAAAGAACGTCAGCGTTCCTGTTAATAAGCGTTATTCTAGGATCTACATAATTAGGAGGTAGTAAACTCGAAGCACCAGAAAAAGGCTCTGTCATGTTAGGCAGTTTACTCAAGGTAATATCTACCCAGTACCCTGTCATGCTAGGCGAACTAAGGTATGGATTGCTTACGCTTGCTATAAGCGTATCCGCCTTAAACATTCCACCAATAACAGTTAACCCGCCGGAGTCAAATTCTACGATTTGCTGGCCAACGTGAGTGGTGTTTATACTATCTGAAGTTACGCCTGTAGAATCTATTTGCACTGATATTACGTCGTGTGCGTCCGACAAGTTTAATACAGTGGGAGAACCAGCATGATCAACCCTGTAACTTGTTTTAAAGCTAGAATATAGATTTCCATATATATCTAAGTCAGAATTAAAGACTTCCGCCGTGTATGTGTGGTTTGCATTAATAGTGACTGCACTATCGCTAACGGCTACTCTAGTTCCTTCCCAACCATTTATATCTTCGTGGTTAGTATCCCTAGTGTTCCAAGCTCCTATCGGTGGCATGTTATTTGTCAATACAGATGGATTGTAGTTATAGTTGGCTCCGTTATTAAACTTATGAAAAGGAAATAACAAAGGATAACCATAAGTATGTGAAATATCAGTTGGATCAAATTGAAATGTAAAGTTAATGAAATTACCCGAAGACATAGCCTTAAACACGTGTCGATCACTCCATGCAAGAGAATCGTAATCGTTGATATTGTAGTTGGTTCCTCCAACAGCTATTGAGTTACCGGCTAAATATTTAATATCATCATCGTTTAAGTCATCTGTTGCAGATAGCTTGTATATCGCAGGGTGTTGATGATTAAACATGCTCGATGCTATTTTTAATCTCGAAACGTTATTATCGTCAAGTGATAACTGCCCGCTATCACGTAAAGCCGTAGAATCCTCGTGGAATTGATCTAACTGAAGTTGGGTTAATAACTTTTTAGGTATTCTATCAATAGGACTAGCCGTGCCTATAACATTTTTAGGTGATATACCTGCAGATATTAACTGAGAATTTATAGTGTGAGCGTGTTGCTGGCTAAACCAATTATAGAATAACGCGGCATCTCCATCAAGTGGGGTGCCAGAGAATTGACCGTTAAAAAATGCAGTTGCATGGTACAGTCTATTTACCGAAGTAATCACCTCGTCTCCAACATTATTACCAAAACCTGCTGGTAATGCTATCCCACCAAAAAGCCTGCTGTCTCTATCTTTTGTTAAAAACGTTTCATGCCAAAGCCCAACTAAACGACCAACAGAGCTTGTGGTACCTGTTGGATTTATAGGGCTAAAATAACTGCCGATACCCTCTTCTCCTGTGCTCCATTTTGACCTAGGATGATATGCACCACCCCAAACAGGATATTTTATTTTACCTAAACTGTTAGGTTTAAATTCGTCAAATCCACCGCTTAAAACTTTTGCGATATTGCTTGTCATAGCAGGTGTTTCAAGATCGTGAACAAAATCTTGGTCTAAGTTGCAAAAGCTTTCATTTCCTTCTACTATCTCAACAGGGCCACCATAATTACCTCTAAAACGGTAGTAAGGCTGAGCAATATCATATTGCGCTCTTAGCAATGTCGCATCTTGCGCAAAATTTTGTGTGGCACTATCTGATAAGCTCCAGTTTAAAGCTAAGTTGTTTTGTATAAACGATTGAGTAAAAACACCGCTATGCTGCCGCCTTTGTATGTCACTAAAATGGTTTCCACCTGTGTAATGCTTGTAATTAAATTCTTTTTCATAAGACTCCACTTCTAGCCAGACCGACTCCCCTTTGTTTAACTTTATTTCTTCTACAGCAGCTAATATTATTTGTAGGTGATAATCGTTTTTAGCAAAAAAATGATCACCTCTAACCATAACAGCGTTACCCATATCCTGCCCTATGGTATCGTTGGGGCTTATTTTAGCAAAATGCAAAGCATTACCCATTTGCTCCGGTACAAAACCAGTAGACTGATCATCTATAACTGTCCCGCTAGCTTTGTTTTCTGTAAAACTAGTGTTGTTGTGGTGTATTTTTAATCTAACGTTTATACCTGTTAGACCACCAACATTAGAACCTAAACTAGACATACTAGCCGGGGTAGTGTTGTTGATATTACCTGTATGCATGCAACCGGGGCAAGTACCACCCGATGTAATCGATGTATTTAAGGAACTGTTGGCGGTGGCTATGGTGTTATTGACCGCATCATAAACACTGCTATCGAACGTGGTTCCTCTAAAAGTTTGCCCAGGCAAAGGAGTACTAACAGGAATGTGCAGTTCTTTTTTAGAACCACTTATTGTGGCTAAATTTATATTAGCAGCTTGTGAGGTTCCACTTTCTACTTTTTTAACTGAAAAAGATTCAATTTCAACACTGTCAGAAGTTTTAGTGTCTAGAGTTTTAATGTAAAAACCAACTCTTTGATCGGAAGCGGTAGAAGTAAAGACATGAGTAGCGGTGTCAAAAACCCTACTAGTTGCACCAGCAACTATTTTACCGTTTCCAATAGATACAACTTGAGAGCTTATTGTTGATCCATCAGCTATAAACAAATGTATTGAAGAGGCAGCATACTGAGATTTTAACTTAAGAGTAACCGTATAATCTGAACCTGACTCTGTGTGTACTTGTTGCGTTAACCCAGCCAACCTATCGCTTGAGGTAGTGTCTCCAGCTGATATTACAATATTCTTTTTTGCTTTAGGTCCACTAACCGTCGTGGAAAGTCCGCTATTATATATTGGTGTTATAGATCCTGATTTAGCTACTGAATTTGCTTCTCTTATAAAAAACCAGCGATTAT
>TARA_B110000858_G_scaffold11823_1_pt1 | contig 13425 bp, 4 predicted proteins | sample TARA_B110000858 | Tara Oceans TARA_B110000858 (sample SAMEA4398247) | marine metagenome | biome: Polar Biome; feature: [SRF] surface water layer (ENVO:00010504); material: water (ENVO:00002006), including particulate matter (ENVO:01000060) such as... | depth 5 m | reverse complement strand
GGAAGATTCGTACCCAGTAAAGACTTTGCACGATCAATCAAAAATGACAGACGGGACAATAATAACGAAAGCCAATCCGGCTCAGTTTAATTTTAGAGTTCCTCTAACAATAGAGAAAGATGAGTCTTTGGTAATGGATTTATTAGGTGATTTAATAACTACAAGTGAATCTGATATAGAATCACAACAACTAAAATCATTTGATATGTATATCCAGACTGGTAGCAGCACATTTAAACAAGAAAATTGCGTAGTAACCAGTGCCAATTTTGCTTTCAACCCAAGAGAACAATTTGTGGTTGATTTAGCAGGACAAGGAACTAAATTAAGTAGAGCGGGTAACGAAAGTTATACCATACCTGGAAGCCTTCAACCTGAAAGCTCCACAAGAACCCCACTTATAATATACCCGGAAGTAACAGTAGACAGCTTAAACATGTCAAATATTTTGAGTATTACACTACAAATACAAAATGATATAATTTGGACTGATACAGACACTCTGCAAGAGAGTCTATCTGTTACTAATTCGAGTAATGCAATATTTCCAAGTGCGTACACGGTAGATAAAAGAGTTGTTTCGGGAACAATTAATCAATACCAAACTGATAATAATATAACACAATTTGATGATTTTAGTACTAATAGCAATATTAATATTTATGCAAAAAAGACAGATGGAACTACATTTTGGACAATACAATTAAATCCAATAATGTATACAGCTAGAATGCAACCTGCAGAAGTATATACTCAATCTTATGACTTTAGGTCAACAGATAATACTGCAATAGCAACTAGAATCACACAATATTCATAGGAGAATATAAAACATGGAACTTAAAAGCCTACTGGTTGACAGTAAAACAACCTGGGTAGAATTTCCTGGACTCGACGGATTTGAAGTCGAACTAGCAAACCTATCCCGAAAAGAACTCGTAAATCTTAGAAAAAGATGCGTTCAAAATAAATTTAATAGAAAAACAAGAGCTTTTGAAGAAAGCTTAGATGAAAATAAGTTCGTAAAAGAATTTACTAACTCGACTGTAAAAGGTTGGAGAGGACTAAAATTAGAGTACCTAGAAGATTTACTATTAGTAGATTTAAAAGGTCAGGAACCTACACAAGAGTTAGAATATACCGCAGAAAATGCAGAACAATTAGTAGAAAATTCTTCGGAGTTTGATAACTGGCTCAACGAGGTAGTCTTTGATTTAGAAAACTTTCGTACGAAAAAAGAAAAACCTAATTCTGCAAAAGCTGGAATTATTCCTCAAGAATGATTCTATAGGAATGACTAAAGACCAATACTTACGTATGGTCGAACAAACAGGCGAAGATATAGATTGGGAAAGGTGTCCTCCAGAAATAGATGACTTTCCAGAAAGCGTACACAGTGCTGTAGAAATATTTACTTCCTTAGGAAATAGAATATTCCCAGACGTAGGTTATATAGGAAAAGACTTTACAAACTTAGAAATGTTTTATAGTCTTTTCGCAATCGAAGAAATCGTGGAAAGAGATTGGATACTAGAAATTATACTATTTCTCGATGCAAGAGAAATAAAAGAAAATCAGCGACAAATAAAAGCTGAATTGAATAAGGCAAAAAGAAAATAATAATATGGCAACTGACCAAGTACTAATTGAATTACAGATTATCCAGAAGGGTGGGAAGCTTGCTGTCGTCGCAAAAGACACAGAAAAACTTGCTAAAGCCCAGGATAAACAAGCTAAGACGTCTAAAAAAGTTGCTAAGAACAGTGAAGAAGTAATTAAAGGACAAAAAGGAATTCATCAAACAGGTTTATCTTCTTCAAAAGGTTTTTCAAAAATGAATCAAATGCTAAACGGTGGAGGAGGCTCCTCCGGTTTAGTAGCAGCTTATGCAACGTTAGCTGCTAACGTTTTTGCGGCTACTGCTGCATTCAATGCTTTCAGGTCAGCAGCTGCTTTTGAACAATTAGCTGCTGGTTTCACTTTCTTAGCAAATGAGTCTGGAAGAACTATGTCATTAGTAGTAGATAGACTTAAAGATGTAACTCAAAATGCTTTATCAACAGAAGAGGCCCTACAAGGAGCTTCACTAGCCGTATCAGGCGGATTTTCAATAGAAACCTTAGAGAAGTTAGCCGTAGTAGCTAAGGGTGCTTCTTTGGCTTTAGGAAGAAATTTAAACGATGCTTTTGATAGGTTAACAAGAGGAGCAATTAAACTCGAACCAGAAATTTTAGATGAATTAGGAATCATGGTACGTCTTGATGACGCTACCACAGCTTATGCAGCAACAATAGGTAAGACTGCTAATCAGCTAACTCAATTTGAAAGACAAACAGCTTTTATCAATGCTATTAATGAACAAGGTATTGCAAAGTACGGAGAACTAGCTGAGGCTGTCGATGTTAATCCATATGACCAACTTGCAGCTTCTTTTGGTGATTTATCAAAAGAATTCTTAAGCTTAATAAATGTTGCACTTATTCCTTTAATAGGATTTTTTTCGGAAAGTAGAGAAGGACTTATTGGAGTCACAGTTTTGTTTGCAAGTACTATTGTAACTACTATGATACCAGCTTTAGGGCAGATGGTAAAAAGGTCTCAACAAGCCGCAAAAGCCCAGTTATTACTAGCAAGGGAAACAAAAGCTTCTACTAATTTACAAGTTGTAAATGCTCAAAAAGTAATAATGTCAAATAAAAGACAAAAAGGTACAGTAGCTGATTTACAAAGGGCAATCCAAACAAAAACAGGAATAGCAGTACAGGCTGCAAAAACAGAAAAAAACCTAAGTCTACAGCTTATAAGAGCAGAGAAAGCAAAAAATAAAGCTAGTATAGCTGGTGATACAAAAAGAGCTGCATTAAAGGAAGCAAGAATAGCTCAGATTGGAAGAGAGATAGCAGCAACAAGAGTATTAGCAACAACAGAAATAGCACAATTAAGCGCAGGGCTAGCATTAGATAGTGCACGAGTCCTAGCAAAAACATCTCTAGTAGTAGCAAAAAACTTAGAAATAATATCTGGAGTAGGTTTTATAAATGGCTTTAAGCAAGCTGGAAAAGGTATAAAGCTTTTAGGTGGTATGTTATTTGGAGCAGGCTTGTCAGGCAAAAAAGCAGCTAAATCTATGAGCCTATTTGCAAGAGTATTAACTTTAGTTGGTGGTGGAGCTAAATTAATTGGAGCAGCATTTTTAACAGCTTTACCTGTAATTGCGGCAATAGGTATAGCAGTAGCAGCATCTATTTATGTATTTAAAAAACTAACAGGTCCTCTACACGCAAACTCAGAAGGTATAAAACAACTAGGAGTCGTCACAGATAGTATGACAGAGAAATTTGAACAACTAAATAAAGCTGTGGAAGAAAATGGTTTAACAAAAGGACAAACAAGAATAAGACAGTATAAACAAACAGCTGGAATATTTCAAGAAGTAGCAAGTGCAATTAGAAAAGTAAATGAAGAGCTGGAATTGCAATCAAAAACTCCAGGACCAGTAGCACCTACAATGTCAGGAGCTCCTGGTGACCAAGCCTCAAACGCTGATAAGAAGACCGCATACAACAAAGAACTACAATTAAGAAAGGGTTTAGCTAAAGAAGGTGTACTAGCCATTAAGGCCACAATGAACCAAATAGTGAATGAAACAGGCGTAGCAGCAGAGCTTGCAAAAATAAAAATGAGAAAAGCATTTGGACCTGAAGCTGTTGATTCTGCAGGAGGATTAAAAGATTTCATAAAAAGTTTAGATAAAGGAGATGCAGCTAAAACTTTAGAGTATCTAAAAACCATATTCACAGACCTAGAAAAAGGAACATCATCAACAAGTAGTTCTATCATTAACTTAACCAGAGCTCTTTCTGAGAGTGAAAAAGTATTATCAGCATTTACAGAAGGAGCTAGTACAAAAACAGAATTTGATGATATAGTAAAAACTTTTCAAGGTTTCAAAAATGAATTAACAGCGCTACAAAACGATCCTGAGTCTACTGGAACTATTGCTACTATATTTGAAGGTGTAGGGGCACAAGCAAAAATGTTTGGTATAAATTCAGATACCGCTGAAACTAAAACTACTGAACTACTAAACGCTTTTACCAAAATACAAGGCAAAGCCAAAACTTTAAAATCTGACTTACAAGCTTTAAATGCTGTAACTCAAAAAATAGGAAAAAGCAAAGGCACTGGTGGAGCAGCGATGGAAGCTTTTCTAGACCAACAACAAAAATCAAATACTTTACAGCTAGCATTTAATGCCGATAAACTAATACAGTATCGTCTTTTGAGTGATAGTATTGGACGAACTAATTTAATAAATGAAACCGAAAAAGAAAGAAATGCATTACTAGCAAAAAGAATGAGTACTATGGAAATGTTATTAACAACTGAACAAACAAGTTTAAAAATTTCTTTAGATTATTTAAGAACTAATCAAAAAATAGGTCTTCAAGCAGAAGAAATTTTAAAAGTAGAAAGACAATTAAAAAACTTAAGAGAAGGCAGGGGCTCTGCCGAAAGCCCATTAGAAATATACAAAGCACAGGTAAAAGCAGCTAAAACAGTATTAGAAAATAAGAAAAATGAGAAAAAAATAGAAGATGCTCAGGCCGCGAATAGATTCAATACAATACTGGAAAATAATATAGAATTATCACGAGGCAGCTCAGCTGAGAAAAAACAGTATGGAGCAATAGTAAAAGAAGCTTATAAAAAGTATTTACTTGATTTAAAATCAACTAAAGCTAATGTAGCCGGACAACAAAAAGTATTAGCCTTAGTGACAGCTCAAGGTACTGAGTCAGAAGATATGTTTACAGCAGCAGTATCGCTAATGAGTATACTAGGTACTACAACTGATACTTTAGGTACTAGATTCACTATATTATCAATACAGATGACTCCTTTTATAAATCAATTAAAAGCACTAGGAACAGAAGGAAACTTAGCAGGAATAGCTATAGAAAAACTAATGGCATTAGGAAATGGACTATTAAACTTTAAAACAAATGTCAAAGTATTATCAGATCAAATGGTAGAATCAAGAAGCCAGGTAGGTGATACATTCCTAACAAAAATGTTAGGAACAGCTAACCCAGATACTATTGCTACTACAATAGCAGGACTTGCTACAATGGGAGAAGCTTTTGGAGCAATGGGAGCCATAATAGAGATGGAAGCAGCACAAAGAACAGCTGCAATTGATAAAGCTATAGCACAGGAAAAAAGATTAGGAGGAAGCTCAGAAAGCTCCCTTAAAAAAATTGCACAAATGGAATCTAAAAGAGAATCTATTAAAAGAAAAGCATTTGAAAGACAAAAGAAAATGCAAGTTGCAGAAACTATAATGAATACAGCTTCAGCAGCTATGACAGCACTTACTACTTTTGCAGCGGTACCTCCTTTAGCTCTTGCTATGGCAGGAATGATTACAGCTATTGGTTTGAAACAAGTTTCCATTATTAGGTCTCAACAGTATGATGGTGGCGGTACTGCTCCTTCAGCTCCTTCTAGTATATCAGTAGGTAAACGAGATAACAAAGTAGACGTATCAAAAGGAGCAACATCAGGAGAAACTTCTTATTTAAGAGGTGGACAAGGTATAGGAAGTACTGCAAATAATTTTGTGCCAGGTGGAGCTGGAGGGATGAAAAGAGGCTATGCTTCCGGAGGAGATATTCTAGTAGGAGAAAGAGGACCAGAAGTAATTAGACCAACTTCATCAGGATACAATGTAGTGCCTAACGATAAAATAGGAAATGGTGGGTCATCAAATGTAAACTTTACAATTAATGCAGTAGATGCTGCAGGAGTAGAGGACTTACTAATGGCTCAAAGAGGAAATATAATAGGGATGATAAGACAGGCAGCACACGAGCATGGAGAAGAATTCATGGAACCAATTAACACAGAGGCATACTAATGGCAGCATATACAAATTTTTTAAACGTACTACCAGACCCAAATAATCCAATAGGAGATGGGGGTCAAGCACTAACTACAGGTAACGGTGGTACTGTAGGTCCTGGGTACTCTACGGTACAAATAGAATCCACTAGCCCTACTCAAGTTTCTACTACAAATAGTGGAAGAGTAATTAGTAGAGCAATTGCAGGACACATATTTGGTATAAATATAACTTATAATCCTATGACTAGAGCCCAGTTTGAACCTGTTTATAATTTTTTAGTACAAAAATCAGGAAGATTAAAACCTTTCTTTGTGCAGCTACCCCAACAATATACTTCAACTAATTCAGCTTTTGCTACTTATGTAGCTGGTAACACCCCTACTTGTGGAGTTGTTGCACAAGGTTCTGAATTTATGTTACAAGCTAATCATTCAGGAACACAATCAACAAATCCTGAACCTGGAGATATGTTTACAATAACTGATGCAAATGATAGTTTACATACTAAGTCATATAGAGTAACAAGAGTTATGACTAATGCAACATATCACTCAGGAATACATCCTCAGCCAACTACTGTTCAAAGAGTTATATACTTTCATCCTCCTCTACAAAGAGCTATATCTTCTTCAGCAACTATAAATTATAATAAACCATTGTTTCGTGTGATACTTAAAAGTGATGTTCAAGCCTACACTCTTGGAACAAATAACTTATATACTTTCTCACTAAACTTACAAGAAGCACAGGCATAACATGGCAGAAAGAGCACTCCCCCTAGATTTAAAAAAATTACTTATAAATAATGAGCCGTTCACTTATGCTCATCTAATAAAGTTTGAAAGACCCAGCGCAGCGTTAAAAAATGGAACTTTTAGTACTGATGCAAAAAGATATGCATATTACACAGACGCAAAACATAATATTACTTTTAATGATTCTAGCTTAGATACAGAAGGTAACGCAAACGGTAATCAAGTTTACATAGCAAATAAGATATTAGAAGTTGGTGCATATTCAGAAACAGTAGAAGCTAAAGCCTCTGGCATGACTATAAAAATAGCAGCAGAGTCTCTAAATAATAGTGTAACTTCAAGTTCCATAACTATGACTACTACTACAATTACTGTTCCTTCACACATAGATTTAGTAGATGAAGGGTTTAGAGAAGGCGATAAAATACTAATAAGTGGTGGTTCAAATAATAATCATGAAGTAAGAGTTACAGGTATAAAAACAAACAATACTGTACTTATAGTATCAAATATAGACAGCACACTTGGAACACAATCTAGCGGTTCTTCAATAACGTTAAAAATAGTTTCAGAGGAGCTTAAAGGACCTCTTCAACAAATAGGACATACAGAAAGTTTAAAAGCATATCATAATAGAGAAGTATTTGTATACAAAGCATTTTTAGACTCTGATACTTCTGATACTATAGGGACTCCTGTACTTATATTTAAAGGTATAGTACAAGGAACAAATCTAGTAGAGAGCCCTACTCAAGACTTAATAGTATCATGGATTTTAACAAGCCATTGGGGAGATTTTGCACAAGTAAAAGGCAGAATATCAAATGATAAAATACATAGAGCCGTAGATGCTCAAAATAGGGGACAAGCAGACGCAGCCTTAAAACCAGAATATGCAAGTGACTTAGGTTTCATGCACGCAGAACAAACAACAAATATCTTAGCTACTTATACTGCTATAGAACAAGAGATGAGAGTAAAGGTTAAGAAAAAATGGGGCGGACTAAAAACAAAAGTAAGTACTTGGATTGAAGATGTAGAAGTTCAAAGAGAGGTTAACTTAGATTTCTCTCTCAATGCACACTTTATACCTGTAGTATATGGAATAGATAGAATAGAAGGAAAACCTATATTTGTAGATACAAAATCAAATGACCCAAATAACATATATATAGCATATTCAATTTCAGAAGGACAAATAGGAGGATTATATGATTTATATATTGATGGGAATCCTTTAATATGTATAAATAAAGAAGATTCAGATGATAGAAATGATAGTAATGGAGCATCAAAAGATAATGTAGAAGTATTCTGCAGAGGTCGTCAAGATTTAGGAGAAACTCTTGGTGGGGTAAGAATGTCGGGAAATGGAGTATCAGGTTCCACTAGACAAACATACCAGCCTAGAAAGTCTCTAGGCGGCTATGGAGAATCAGGCTTCAATGCTATGGACGACTATATAGATATAAATGATATAGAGTACCATGATATAAATAAATCTTTATTAAACATTTCTGAAACTGACTCAAATGGCGGTGGTGTTTTAGACGGAGAAACCATAACTCTTAACAATCCCAACACTATGAGATTAACTCTGCATACAGGTAAGCCAGACCAAAAAGCTGACAACACTTTAACTTCTATAGCAGTATCTCCAAAATTTAAAAGACAGGTAGATTACTTTGACTCAGTAGGTTCTGGAGTAGAGTATTGGAGTCCTAACCATAGATTATTAGATACAGCTTATGTAGTATTGGACTGTGAAATATCAGAAGATGCAACAACTGTACCTGAAATAGAGTATGTAGTGAGAGGTAAAGGAATTCAATGTTTTAACTATGATTACAGCTATGACCATACAGGGGCAAGTGGAGAAGCACATACTAACTTTAACGTAGGTGACCAAGTAACTCTAAAAAGAACTAGTGATAATTCTACTTTAAATTCAAATGTAATAATAATTGATAAGTGGTCTTTTGCAGATCTAAATGGAAATCTTAGATATAGATTTAGATACAGTACTCCACCTAACTTAAATTACTCAGATGGCATACCTCAGATTACATCTTTTTACCACACTGATGGAACTAATAACTGGCACATGGTTTCTTATAATCATATTGCTGATTCTGGAACAGTACCCGCAACTTTATCTGTAACTACAACAGTTACTGCAACTTCTGGACAAGCATTGACAGCTAGTACTGGAACCAATCCTGCTTGGACAACTGCAGATGAACCTTTTAAAGAAGGTGGTTTTTTTAATTTCTTCTTTTTCGAAGGTGATGGACTACCCTACAAACAAAAACCTATACCTTTTATACTAAATGGTACAACTTTAACAGCTACGGGTACTAATGCAGTAGGAGCAACAGCAGGCACTCAGACACTAGTTGCAGCAGACAAGATAAAATTACGTTCAGGAGCTGGTAGTACTGATGATACCTGGAACGGTTATATAGTAGAACTAACAAAAACTGTTACTGTAGATGGTGTAAAATCAGCTCAAAAAGTACAAAGAGTGATAACAGACTATCAAGGAGCTACTCAAGTAGCTACAATCAGTGAGGTATGGCCAGCTAATATGGCACCGGACCCTGATGATGTAGTACAAGAGTCAGGAGCAGTATATACTTATAATATACTACCAAAAAATAGTATAGATGATAAAAGAGTAAGTATTAATCCTGCTATTCAATTGCTTGATTACATGACAGCAAAAACCTACGGAAAAGGACTAGATATAGATAAAGACTTAGCAATGTCAGATTTTTTACTAGCTGCAAGAACTTGTGATGATAGAGGAACCCAAACACTTATAGGAGCAAAGACAGCCACACTAGGAGATAGATATGTACTAACTTCTGATGGAACAACTTCAGGGGGTGTAGTAGCTATGGGCAGAGTAAAATCTGTTGGAGATTTTTCAAATGGAGTAGACTACACAGTAATGGAAGAATGTTTTGGAAAATTTTCAAAACGTTTTATGAAGAACAATCACAGCTATAGTGTAGGAGACATAATATACGGAAATGCTAGTGGCTATTATAGAGTTACAACTGCAGGAACTAAATCAACAGCTCCAGTAGGAACAAATCCTACAGGGTTCGTAGGTCCTTTAACAAGTATTCCTTTATATAAAATTAATAACGGAACTATAAGTAGTACAACATTTAGTGTTGCTCTTAGTACAGGAAGTAGTTATGGTTATTCAAATTATGTAGGAAAATATAATTCTACTACTTTAGGGTATGATACAGGATATAGTATATATGATGCTGATAATGTTCAGTATTGGAGATACTTAGGTTGGAATTCTCATAGTCAAAGAGAAGTAACAAGACACCAAACAGTAGGAACAGTTGATACATCAAAATCAGTATTTTCAAATATAAATGGATTCTTACTAAACTTCAATGGATTATTATCTTATGAAGCGGGACAGTATGCACTAAGGGTAGAGACAACATCTACAGCAATAACTTCCCAAATAGCAACCTCTAGTGATTCGGGATATGTAGTAGGATCAGAAAAGAATGTAAGATATTTAAATGCTTCAGACTTAATAGGCTCTATAAATATAAAAGATGAAGGGCCTAAAAAAGCTTTTAATACAATACAAGCTTCTATAGAAGATCCAGGAAATCAATTTAAACCAACTGCTGTAAGTTTCTACGACTCAAACTACTTAAGAGCAGACAAAAACATAATAAAATCAGGAAATATGAGTCAGCCTTCTGTAGGTAGTTACTTTAATGCTCGTATAAATGCCGAGAACTATTTAAGAAAATCAAGATTTGGTATGAATATAAGTTTTAGAATGGGACCTAAAGCTTTATTACTATTACCAGGGGAAACCATATCATTAGACTATCCAAAATTTTGGACTACCCCTAAGAAATTCCGTATAGCAAATATAAACTTTACTAAAAATTGTGAAGCAAATATAACAGCCACAGAGTACGATGATAGTTTTTACACTATTACGGCCCCTCAATTATCTAGTGTGGTAGGAAATGACCAAAGACAAGGTCTTCAGGCATCTCCAGGAGCACCTGGTTCTTTATCTGCCACTGCAGGAGCTTTAGGTACAATTAATCTTGCTTGGACAAATAATACTAATTTTACAGATAATATGTTTACTGAAATATGGGTAAACACCTCAAATCAAACAAACAGTAGAACATTGCTTTCTAAAACAGAAGGTGAAACAAAGGTATATATACATTCAGTAGGTGTAGATGATGCTACAAGATATTATTGGATAAGACATGGCAAAAAAGTTGTTCTTAATTCAGGGGGTCAAAACAAAGTTAAAGTTTTATACTCAGCATTTCATGGCTCAGCAAGTGCAACAACAGTTATACCTAGTAGTCTATATGACGTAATACTAGAAAGTGACGCAGCTGTATTTCAGGCTAACAATTCAGGTGCTATACAAACTCCTAACTCTATAACATTTACAGCAACAAGACATAATTTATCAGGAAGCGCAACCTTTTCTAGTGTTCCCTCAGTTACTTTAACAGGAAGCGGAGATACTAGAGCATTAACTAAAGCTAACATGGGCAGTAATGCTTCTGTAGTAGTTACAGCAACAGTTACATCAACAACAGCAGAACGAAATGCTGGAGCAGATAATACTTATACTAGTGCAACTACTATAAGTAAAGTAAGTGCAGGTGCAACAGGTGCAGCTATAACAATATCAAGTACAACTACTAATGGAGCTGGTAATACAGTAGTTACATTCAGTGACGGTAGTACTGCTACAATAGCTAAAGGTGATGATGGTACTACTCAAGGCGTTAAAGTAGCTTATGCTTCTGATGCTAACGGTACAAATAAAAGCTTTACTCAAGGTAGCTTAACTTTTGTTAAGTATCATGAGTATACAGGAACAGCTCCAGCAATAAGTAGTAGTGTTTTTAATTCTGGTTATGTTCAATTTATAGGAGGAGATGGAACTTCTTCAGGTGTAAAACCAATATATGCTACAAATGCAAGTGGAGCCAGTGCTAGCTTTACACAAGGTACTAGAACTTTTGTAAACTTCTATGAGTGGACAGGTTCAGAACCCTCTAGTGTACCTAGTGGATTAACTTACGTTAAGTTCATAGGAACAGACGGTACGTCTGTAACAGGGGCAACAGGACCTCGTACAACCAGAACAAGATTAAACTATTCAGCAGCAGCAAGTACTCCTCCAACAGCACCAGCTGCAGCTAACACTAATACTTTTGACTTTAGTGATGGTAATTTTGACACTATACTAAGTGGTTGGTCACATTCAACTCCAACTTATGCAAGCGGCAATTCAAACAAATACTGGTATATAGATGTAACAGTTGTTGAAGCTGCTTTTGATGGAAGTCAAACTTTAAGTTTTGGAAATGTAACACAAGCAATAGGATTTAGCGGACTCGTAACATTTAGTGGAGCTGCTTTAACAGATGGAACAACAACAAAAACTCCTATAGAAGCAGGAGATGTAAATAGTAATGTTACTTCAATCAATGGTAATGTAATAACAACAGGAAGTATAAATTCTACAAACCTATCAGGTACCTCTGATGGTTCAGCTTTTACTACGGCAGGTACTAAAATTACCTTATCTAATGGAGCCATAGCTTCTAAAAGCTTCAGAATAGACAGTAGCGGTAATGCTGCATTCTCAGGAAATTTATCAGGTTCTAATATTACAGGTGCTTCAGGAACATTCGGTGGCACAGTAGAGATAGGCTCAGGAACTTCTTACTTTAAAGCAAGTACTAGTGGAATACAGTTAGGAAATACAACTTTTAATGATGCACCTTTCAGAGTAACTCCTGCAGGGGCTCTAAACGCAACTTCAGCTACTTTAGGTAGTAATTCAGGTGTTGCTCTAGATGTGGGGTCAGCAGAAAATTCTGTTAGAATATTTACACCTAGTTCAGGTAGTGCAACAATACTTTCCGTAGGTGGAGATGGAGACAATGATTATATTCCTTTAAAAGTTGCAAATGATGGTACAGGTACAATACAAGGTTTTAATATTCTTACTACAGATGGTACAAAATTATTTGATGCTAGTACAGGTTTTACTGAGTCAGCTTTTTCAGGTATAGCACAAAGTACAGGAACTGCAGTATCTACTGTTTCTAAAACAACATCAAATTCTGCAGATGCGGACGCTCAGTACATAGATTTAGACGGAGCACAGACTCTAACTATAAAAGCTAAAAAACCTTCAGACATGTTTGGTTGGGATACTAGTACTAATATTCCTTCTACGAAGGCTATGGCAGATATACCTAATGCAGTCACAATAACAATTAAACACAGTACAAGTGCAACCTTTTCTTCTGCGTCTACTATAGGGTCAACAAGAACTATAAGTAAGATTACAAGTGGTAACGCAACTACAAATACATTTAGACCAACACTAATGGTAGAGAGTGAACCAGGGTTTACTTTCGCAGAAGCAAATGTTGTTAGAGGAGACTTCTCAAACTCTAATAGTATTGCAGAGGGTAATTTCTTCGAAGTATCTGTTAGTCATTCTGCAAGTGCTGGAGACAACTATTATTGGGTAGTAATAGGTGGTACAGCAGGAGATAGAACAGGTGGAGTTAACTCGGTAAGTAATACAGCAGCTTCAAGAACTTTGGAAATAACAGCTGCTACTGGTGAGAGTTTTTATATAGGCGATGATGGAGATACTTCAGCGGCCAGTGGTGGAGACATAACAAGTGTTGTAGCAGGAAGTGGAATGACAGG
>TARA_B110000858_G_scaffold68617_1_pt1 | contig 13450 bp, 12 predicted proteins | sample TARA_B110000858 | Tara Oceans TARA_B110000858 (sample SAMEA4398247) | marine metagenome | biome: Polar Biome; feature: [SRF] surface water layer (ENVO:00010504); material: water (ENVO:00002006), including particulate matter (ENVO:01000060) such as... | depth 5 m | reverse complement strand
TTTAATTTGACTACAAATCTCAAACACACCTTTATCCCAGCTGTAGTAAAAGGGCTTAACGCCTAAGCGATCACGCGCACTAAACACTTCTTTTTTTTCTCGATCATAAATAGAAAAAGCAAACATGCCGTTTAGTTTAGGTACCAAAGCTTTACCCCAGCGTTTATAACCAACTAAAAGCACTTCAGAATCTCCTTGTGTCGAAAAAGTTTCACCTAGTTCTTCAAGCTCATTTTTTATAGTTTTATAATTATATATTTCTCCATTGAAAACTAAAACATAATCTTCATGTAACATGGGTTGATTAGCTCTAGGATCCAAATCTAAAATGGATAATCGGGTATGGCCAAAAGATAAATTGTCCTGTTGAAGTATGCCCGTGAAATCTGGTCCACGGTGGGAAATTCCCTTGAGCTTGATTTTAAGTTCATCCTCTTTTAAGGGAAGGTTGGTAAGGTATATTCCACACATCTATTAATAATTATAGTTTTCTGTTAAAGCCTTCGTTCTCTTTGTTTTTTATTTCATATAAATCATAATTAACAAATGCTTTTTTTAGATTAAGAGGTATAATGGTTAAGGTTATGAGTAAAAATTCATGAAATAAAAATAGGGTACGGAGAGTTAAAGAAAGACTGTTGTTTTTTAATTTTTTAATTTTAGTGCTCATTACTTCATTTGAGTAATTAGGACTCATTGAAGCTAAAAAAGAATATTTTAGAATAATGAAAGAAAAAGCATATTTAAAAAACAATACACTTTTTTTAAAATAATTGAAATGAGAATTATCAATGGACAATAAATAACTTAACAAAACAAAATAACTAGTAAACGGATCCCATTCTAATTGGCCACATTTAATAGAAATATATTTATCCATCCATTTCATATTTAAAGGCTGATTCATTAACAAGGTTAAATGAGGGTAACTTTGACTGTCAAAGTTAATTTCATTAATATTAGAAATAACTTTTTCCCTAGAGAAAATATGATGTCCAATAAAACCAAAATAAGACAGATTGAATTTCAGAAGAGACTTAAATAAATTTTGTTTTTCTGAAAACTTTTTGATCTCTTCAAAGTTAAAAAGTGGATTTCCCTTTTGATCTTTCGCTCCATAGAAAAACCAATCGGGGGTTATTTCATTTTTCTTCAACTGATTTAAAAAAACTGAAATTTCTTTTGGTATAACCTCATCGTCATCACCTAAAATCAATAAATAATCTCCATTGGCTTTTTTAATAACTTTGATTAAATTCCTAAGCGCTCCAATATTACTTGTGTTTTTACTTTGATTAATTTGTAATATATTGGACCATTTTTCTATAACTTTTGAGGTTTTGTCTGTTGAATTATTATCGGAGATACATACTTCAATTTGATTTAAAGCATTGGGATTGACTTGACTTATTGAATTAAGTAATTTGTCTAAATAAACTCCTCTATTAAAAGTTGGAATACAAATTGATAATCTATGTTGAGGCATGATTCGAGTGTTTAATGAAAATTATAAAGGCATAAATAAACTGAAAAAAAGTAATCAGTAAATACGAAATAACCACTCCATTTTCTGAGTAATTATATCCGATAGTAAATAGTAGAGTTATAGAGAATATAGCACTAAAAAATGCGTGTTTTAAAAAATATTCTTTCTTAAATAACCTGAGGTATGAGGATAATAACTGAACTGAAATTAATAGAATTCCGGATATAAAAAGAATAATTATGAAATTTGTGCTTAAAAGTCTATTGTTCGTGAAAAAGGATATCAAATCATTCAAAGCGAAAAACATTAGTGATCCAAATAAGTATAATGATAAAACTATTTTTATAATAAAATAGAATTTATCCCGAGCACTATTATATTTTCTTTCAGCTATATCTTGAGAAATAAGTGGATAGTTGATGGTAAAAAAAACAAATAAAAAATTACTTAGTGTATTTACTATTTGAAGTGAAAAACCAAGTTTACCTGAAAATTCTGAAGAAATAAAATAATAGCTAAATGGAACAAATGTCCCTAGTGCTAAATAACTCATTATGGAAGTTAAAGCAAATTTTTTTTGTTGATCTCTAAATTGGTTTTTCAATTTAACCTCTACTTTCCTGAAAACTGTTAGCTGCTCAAATAGTTTCCTATGGTAATAGATATATATTAAAAGTATTACGAGCCCTCCGATTGATTTCATTAATATAGAGTAAACTCCAAATTTGTCTATTGATAACAAAAAAAATAAATTTGAAATAATAAGTTGAGCTGATGAGAATATATTTGCTCTATTAATATTATTAATTCCCTCAAAAAAACCAAAAATAAGTGGGGAAAATATTGAAAAACATGAGATTAGTGATAACAGAATCCACAATTTAAATAAGTCGAAATTACTATCCTTGTAAAGGAAAAAAAATGACCCTAAAAAAAGATATATTAAGAATAGAATAATAGAAGATTTTTTAAACCAAGTTAAAACCAAGTTAAAAACTAAAATAACTCTACTTAAAGATCTTACTGGACCTATTAATAGGTTATTTTCTAATTTTAACTTATGTGATTCATGTGAAATAAAAATCGCCATAGTTTTAGAGAATCCCAAATCTGATATTAATTGAAGGCCAAAAAGGCTCATTATTAAATAATAAATACCTAACTCTTTTTCAGAAAAAAATTTTGCTACAAATATTATGCTAATTATTTGAAATATTAAATTCAAAACTTTCAAAGCCAGTGCCAAGTTTAATCTATATAAGTTTATAAAAGATATTTTCACTTGAAAAAAATATTATTATTATTATTATGGATTTCTAATTTTATTAAAATAATTTAAAGGTTTTAAATTAAAAAATTAACCTCTATTTATCATATGAATTAACCTTTCACATACAAAATCAATATCTTGATTAGTTATATTAGCAGCTGAAGGTAGTGAAATTCCTCTTTTTTCAGCCATTTCTGCAACTGGGTTTTCAAAGGTTTTTTTAAGTGAAGGAAACTCACTCATTCGAGGAAAACCAGGTCTTGCATGAATATTATTTTCTTTAAAATGATTTAATATATCATCTCTATTAGTTGTGATTGAAGGCTTAAGAAGAATAGAAGGGTAACAGTAATTGGCTCTAGTATTCTCTTTCTCTTTTATCATTTTAATACCTTCAATACTTGAAAGATTTTTTTCATATCTATCAAATATTGATCTCTTTATCGAAACAAGTTCTTCTATTCTTTCAACTTGAGCTAAAGCTAGTGATGCTGTTAGATTTCCCATAGTATACTGATAACCAATACTGTCAGACCAGAATACTGCTTTGCGATCTGTTCTTCCCATTGCAACAAACAATCTGGCTTTCTCATAAAGCTCTTTGTTGTTTGTTAAAAGCATTCCACCTTCTCCCGTTACAGCAATTTTAGCACCATGAAAACTAAAACATCCAAAATCTCCGAATGAACCTACTTTTTTTCCATTGAATTCTGCCCCTAACGAAGGAGCAGCATCTTCAATAACCCTAAGGTTGTGTTCTTTTGCAATAGACATGATTTCATCCATTTGAGCAGGTAACCCAAAAGAATGGACTAACATAATTGCTTTTGTCTTTTTTGTAATTGCACTTTTAATTTTTTCAGGATCAATGCACCATGTATCAGGGTCAATATCAACTAAGATTGGTGTTGCGCCAGTGTATGATATTGCATAAGCAGTTGCGACCCATGAAAAATCAGTACAAATAACTTCATCTCCTTCTTTTAAATCTAAACAAAGACAAGCTAAATGCATTGCTAAAGTACAGGTATGTGTAGCAATTGCATATTCAGTTCCGCAGTAATTTGAAATTTCTTTTTCTAATTTCTCAACGTGCATGTTAAAAGTTTCATAAAAGCCATTTTTTACTCCGTCTGCTACATAATCGATCTCTTTTTGAGTTATCGAAGGGCCTGCAAAGGCTATTTTTTTTTTCATAATTTTAATTTTGATAAGTTTTCACATGCGTTTTCTAGTTCATAATCTTCTTTAGCAAAACAAAATCTAACCAAATTATTTCCCATTTCTGAGGAATAAAATGCTGATCCAGGTACACAAGCTACCTTAGTTTTATATAGAATATTCATTGCTTTTTCTTTTATTGAATTTCCATTTATTAGAGAAACATCTGCTAGAACATAATAAGCTCCTTCAGGGGTTAATGGAGTCAAGCCAATATCATTTAATGTATCGCATAATAAATTTCTTTTTTTTGAAAAGTTACTTATGATTTTTGTATAAAAAAAATCATCTATTTTATTAATTCCTTGGGCAACTGCATATTGAAAAGGAGAGGGACTACAAACATATATCAAGTCACTTATGTGTCCAATTATTTGATGATATCGCTCAGGAACAATACAATAACCAACTCTCCATCCAGTAATACTAAATGTTTTTGAAAATCCTGATATAGTAATTGTATTGTCTTTAAAAATATCTAATGATGCTGGGCTAATGTGCTTTTTTCCATCGTAAAGGAAATACTCATATATTTCATCTGTAAAAACAAGCAAATTGTTAGCCTTGCATATATCACCTAGTTTTAATAATTCGTCTTCAGAAAATATTTTACCAGATGGATTAGCTGGTGTGCAAATTAAAATTGCTTTAGTCTTTTTAGTTATCTTTTTAATAAGTGAATTGTAATTGATTTCAAGGGATGGTAATTCTAAACTCACGAAAATTGGTTTTGCTCCAACTGCACGTAATGTATTCACGTGATAACCATAAAAAGGCTCAAAAACAATTACCTCGTCTTCGGGTTTTAATAAAGCAAAACATGCAGAATAAAAAGCACCAGTAGCTCCAGAAGAAACAATAATATTTTTCTTGCTATCACAATTTATATTATTATAAGACAGGGCTTTGTTACATATTGCGTTTTTTAATTCATCTACTCCATCAAATTGAGTGTAATAATTATTTCCGTCAAGAATTGACTCATAAGCTCCATTTGAAAGGTTTGTGTCTAATTTTAAATTACTAATGCCCTGTGATAAATTAATTCCACCAATTTTATCACATTCAATGGACATATTTCTGATTTCAGACTGGGTTAATTTATTCAAATCCATTTTTATTTTTATTTTTTTGAAATCTCATTTTTAAATAATATTTTTCAATTTTTTGATTAGTTATATCTTTTGCCTCTTCATATTTAATTTCATCTTTTTTTATGATCTTTATTAATGGAGTTTTATTAATTACCTTGAAATTTAACTTTTTATAAAAATCCACTGCATTTAAATTGTCTGAAAATACACTTAAGTCTATCTCTGAAAACTTCAATTCGTCAAATCCAAATTGAATAATTCTTTTAACGCATTGACTCATTAATCCTTTTAGAATATTTTTTTTTCCGCGTAAAACACTATCTAATTCAACTGAATTATTCTCAAAGTCAATCGCTGAAAAACCTATGTGACCTAAAGGTTCATGATTTAAATCATGGATCATAAATATCAGTCTATCGTCTCTGTTTATAACTAAGTCTATTAACCATTTTTTTGTTCTTTCTTCTGTTACTTGAAAAGTTCCAGTCGAAATTGTTGGGTTTTCTATTCTCCATTTAGACAATAAAAAACATATGTTATAATTAAGATCAGAAAAATTTTCTTGAATAGGTTTTAAATAACAAAATAAATCTTTTCCATCAAAAACTTTTATAGTTTCTGAATTTAATTTACTGTTTTTTAAAAAGCTAAATTTTGAAATTATTCCTGACATTCTAGTCTTTATTTCTGTCTAAATTAAGGTTTTGTGCAATTTCAAGAATAAGGTCTTCTTGGCCTGCGACTAACTTTCTATTACCCAATTCAAAAATAAGAGATGAATATTCTAAATTATTCATCTTAGAGGCTTGTATTATTGGCTTTTCAAATCCAGAAAACAAACGATTGAGACCTGTCAGAACATTTACTGGACTAATATGGGGTGTGCTTGGAATTAAATATTCCATTACCCTATCAGCTTCTTTAATTAGAAGGTTAAAATCTAAATCTAACTTATAGTTATATTTTTCCATAACAGGAAGTAATACCTCAAGTGGAGTATTTCCGGCACCAGCTCCGAAACCTCTTATACATCCATCAATATAGCTTGCACCATTTTGGATAGCTACAATGGAATTATAGACAGACATTCCCAAATTATTGTGTGCATGAAAACCTATTTTAATTGAAAGTTTGTCTGACAGAGCTTTTATTCTTTGTTCAACATCAAATGGGAGGTAAGTTCCTGTTGAATCCATTATGACTATTGCTTCAGCTCCATAATCCTCCATCATTTTTGCGTTTTCAGTTAATTGATCAACTGAAGCTAAGGCTGTCATCATAAGTACTCCAAAGACTGTTTTATCTTTTTTTCTTAAATACTCAATATGAGACTTTGTAATAGTTGCTTCAGTACAATGAGAGGCTACTCTAAAAACATCTACTCCTAAATCAATTGCTTGATTTATATCTTTTTTAATGGTTGCAATACCCGGAATTACGTGTACTCCTAATCTAGAGTTCTTTAAGTGTCTTCTAGCTGTAGATAAAATCTCTTCATCTGTATGAAGAGATTCCCCAATAAGTAATGATGAGGCACCTAATCCATTACCATGACCTACTTCTATAATCGGTATTTTAGCACTATCAGCAAATTGACAATACCTTTCAATACTTTTCAAACTAATTTGGTGCTTTACACTATGACTCCCATCTCTTAGAGTGGAATCTGTTAATATAATTTCATTCATAAATTTTATTTGTTATCTCAATTGCTGCACAGTTAATAATATCAAGGTTTCCAGCATATTCAGGAAGATAATCGCCGGAACCTTTGACTCTTACACTCAAAACTAAAATATTATTATTCATAGTAGGAGGCATAACTAATTGATAATAAGGGATATAATCTTTTAGTTCTTTTATTTTTTGATAAATACCACTTATGATGGATTCAAAATCAAAACTCTTTGCTTTAATAAACATTGTAGTCTGCATGTCAACTTGAGGAATTGCAGGATTTAGATTCAATATTACTTTACATTTTTTAGTGCCTGTAAATTGAAAAATCGCATTCTCAGTAGTTTCTATATAATTATCAATATTAAGTCTCGTTGCCATCCCAGCACTATCTGATGCAATTTGAGAGACTACTTCGATATAAGACAACTCTTCACAATGCTTCGAAATTGAATACAGCAATGGTATTGATGCTTGCCCTCCACAAGTTATCATATTAATATTAATCTCATTTTTAGGAAAATTTATACTCGGTACACAAAAAGAGCCAACTTTAGCAGGGGTTAAATCAATAACCCTGATGTTCTGTTTTTCAAATATTTTAGCATGTTTTTTTGCATCTAATGCATTTGTACAGTCATAAATCACGTCACAAAAGTTTGGGTTATTAATGAAAAAGTCAATTCCACTATCTGTGATATTTATATTGTTCTTCTGGGCTATTTTCATGCCATTTGAGCTTAATCTTCTACCTGAAAATATTACTAGATCTATAAAATCAGTTTTTATTATTTTTAGTAATAAATCTGTTCCTATATTCCCAGTACCAATAATCCCTGCTTTTATCATCTTTTTATTTCGTATGATTTTTGATCTAATTTAACTAACATTTTATCCTTGATTATATCTAAAGGTAAAATTGGTGACATTTCTTCAATAGGGGGTGATAAAATGGTATTATCATCATTTAAAACTCCTTTAACCTTTGGTGAAAAAGCCTGTTCTGGATCCATAAACACCTCTAAAACTGACTGATTTGGATCATCTAAAAATATTTTTATTGACTCTTCTCTATCCTTCTCATTAAAGCGATAATAGTTATATCCAAAAGCTGGTAATAATTTTGAAAAATTCGGAAGACCAATACCTGTTTTTTTATCAACACTATTATACTTACCCTTGAATAACATTTTTTGGGTATGCTTGATCATCAAATAACCATCGTTATTAAAAATGACTATTTTGACTTTAATATTATTTTCAATAATTGTATGTAATTCTTGAAGATTCATCATAATTCCTCCATCACAATTCAAACAAATTACTTGACGGTTGGGTTCTGCAAAGCCAGCTCCAATAGCTCCTGCTAATCCATAACCCATTTCCCCAAGACCGAGAGAGGTAAACATTGTCTGATTAGACTTTAATTTAATTACTTGATGACCACTGAGTAAAGCTGTTCCCATGTCTGTAACTATAATGTCATCATTTCCTAAAAGATTAGAAAAGGTATCTATAAATTTATAAGAGTTCTCATAACCTTTTGACTCATGATTTTCTTCAATTAAAGGGAAATCTCCTTTCAACTTTTCGCAATATTCAAACCACTTAGAATGATCAAATACTTTTCCTGTTGCTAAATCATTTAAATCAGCTAAGAATATTTTACAATCAGCTTTTATGAATTTATGCACATCATATTTATTTCCTTCTGATTCGTCAATATCTATTATGACAATTTTTGCATTTCTTGCAAATTGACTAAAGTCGTATCCTATTTGGGGAAGAGCTAAACGACTTCCAAAAACCAAAATTAAATCAGAATTTTGAATTATAAAATTTGCACATCTCTGCCCATAAACTCCAAACCTGCCAAAAAATCTTGAATTATCAACATCTAATAAATCTATCCCTGACCATGTTAGTAAGGAAGGTATCTTGGTAGTGTTAATAAAGTTTTCAAATTCTGATTTTCCATTAGATAACTTTACACCATTTCCACCTAATATTACTGGCCTTTTACTATTCATTAAAAGTTCAATTACAGATGATACATCATCAATAGTTGATGTGATATTAGTTTCTGCTATTGATGGAAATTCAATGTTTTCAATCAAACTTGCTTGTAAATCGAAAGGAATATCTATCCAGCATGGTCCTGGTCTCCCTTCGATTGCAAGGGTGTATGATTTGGCTAATTCTTCATGAATTGTCTCTGGTTCTGTTATTGAAACCCCATACTTTACAACATCTTCCAACATTTTTACAACGTTAAAACCCTGTGTACCATACATCCTCAAAGATTCGTGTTTTTTGACGTATCGTAAAGGTTCTTGTCCTGAAATTATTAAACATGGTATAGAATCCGCCCAATTACTTATCACTCCTGTTATTGCATTACTTGCGCCAGCACCAGCTGTAACAATTGCAACCGAAAGCTTGCCAGATGCTCTAAAATAGGCGCCTGCTGCCATTACAGCAGCCTGTTCATGATGCGTATTGACGATTTGAGTGAATCCTAAATGGTTTATAGAGTCAAAAATATGAGAGTTTGCAGATCCAATAATGCCAAAAACTACTTCAATGTTCTTTTCCTTTAAGAACTGAGCAATAACTTCACTTACTTTTATTATCATGCTTTAAAAATATAGTTATCTAATTTGCTTTTAATGTATTCTAAATGGTTCTTATTTAATCCTGGCCAAACACCAAGCCAAAAAGAATCGTTCATTACTTTGTTTGAATTGGTTAGATCACCTACAACTCTTTTTTCTATGTTTTTGTAAGCAGGTTGTTTTAGCATATTTCCCCCAAAAAACAATCGAGTCCCAATTTTATTCTCTTCCATATATCGAACAAGCTTATTTCGATCAAGTGTTTTTGGATCCCTTACAGTAAGCATAAATCCAAACCAACTTGGTTCCGAATTTGGTGTTTTTTCTGGAAGTATAAAAAACTCTTCCATAGGCTTAATAAGTTCATATAATAATGCATGGTTTTCTCTACGTTTTGCTACGAACTGATCAATTTTTGATAATTGACTCAAACCGATTGCGGCCTGAGTATCCGTTACTTTAAGGTTGAATCCTATATGTGAGTAGATATATTTATGGTCATAACCTTTTGGAAGGTCACCGAGTTGCCACTCATATCTTTTATTACAGGTATTGTCACACCCTGTTTCACAATAACAATCTCGTCCCCAATCCCTAAAGCTTAATGCTGGCATTTGTAAGCGTCTATTGTTTATTAAAACGGCACCTCCCTCTCCCATTGTAATATGATGGGCTGGGTAAAAAGATAGGGTAGCTAAATCGCCAAAAGATCCTGTTTTTTTTCCACTATATGTCGCTCCTAAGGAATCACAATCATCTTCAATCAACCATAAGTTATGTTTTTTTGCAATAGCTAAAACTTTATCCAGATTAAATGGGTTTCCAAGAGCATGAGCAATCATTATAGCTTTTGTCTTGGATGAAATCGCTGCTTCAATTTTTGAAGCATCAATATTATATGTTGGAATATCAATGTCTACAAATACAGGAACACAACCAAATTGAATTAAAGGATTAATTGTAGTAGGAAAACCAGCTGCTACAGTAATAACTTCATCTCCTTTTTGGATTGCTCTTTTACCTAAACTAGGAGAAGTCAAAGCGTAGAATGCTACAAGATTTGCAGATGATCCTGAATTGACTAGAAGAGAGCTTTTAGCTCCTATATATTTCGCCAAAGTTGGCTCAAACTTTTTAGCGTATCTCCCTGTTGTTAGCCAAGCATCTAGAGTAGCATCTACTCCAAATAAAATATCATTAGGATCTATTAATTTTCCACTAACTGGAATATAGTCTTTCCCTGGAATGATTTCAGAGTTGATTTTTGTTTCAATTATTGAAGTAAGCTCTTTTTTTAAAGAACTACTTAAATTAGATAAGTTGTTTTCTGTCATTTATATAATCATTAAAGTCATTCATTATAAGATCATTAACATTTTTTTTTAAATAGAATCCTTTATACCAATCTAATGTTTTCTCTATACTCGTTTCGCAGTTCCAAATCGGTTTCCAATTTAGCCTTTTTGTTGATTTAGAAATGTTTAATTTTAAATATTTAGCTTCCTGAACAACAGGTTTACCGTATTCAATTTGATTGTTAAATCCGAGCTTTATTGATTTTTCAACTATTTCTCTTACCGACTGAACATCATTAGTTTCTGGTCCAAAATTCCATGCTTCCTGGTTTTCTTTTGGTTTTTCCTCAAGTGCGAGAGCCAATTCAAGATAGCCCATTAGAGGTTCTATAACATGTTGCCAAGGTCTTGTTGCATCTGGATTTCTTATTTCAACTTTGGTTCGGTCGAAATGTGCCTTTATCAAATCTGGAATCAAACGGTTTTCTGACCAATCACCACCTCCAATTACATTACCTGCACGAACAGAGGCTATTCTTAGATCATCTGATTCGTGAAAAGATTTTTGATAAGAATGTACGATGATTTCAGCAGCTGATTTACTTGCACTATATGGATCTTTACCTCCCAATTTGTCCTCTTCTTTAAAGGGTATATTCAACTCTAAATTCTCATATACTTTGTCTGTAGTTACAACTATAACTGTAGTTGAATAATTCCCTGTTCGAATTGCTTCTATAAGGTTTAAAGTTCCTAGTGTATTTGTGGTAAATGTTTCATGTGGATTTCTATAAGAATCTAAAACTAAAGGCTGAGCAGCAAGGTGAAAAACGTAATCTGGTTTAAAAGAATCTAACTCTTTTTGGAGTAATGAAAAGTCTCTAATGTCACCAATAACTGATTTAAAAAATGAACTATACTCGAGACAGTTAAACAAAGAAGGTTCAGTAGAAGGAGTAAGAGAAAAGCCTTTAACTTTAGCTCCATGTTTATCTAACAAATAGGAAAGCCAAGATCCTTTAAATCCTGAATGTCCAGTTATAAAGACCCTTTTGTTTTTATATTTTAATAAAAATTCTACCATAATTTCCAAGGAGCATTTTTATTTGACCAGTAATTTTCAAGTGCATTTTTGTCTCTTAATGTATCCATCGGCTGCCAAAATCCCTCATGTTTATATGCTCTTAATTCATCATCTTGAGCTAATCCAATAAGTGGGGTTTGTTCCCAAACTGTATTATTATCTTCAATTCTATCTAAAACCTTCGGAGATAACACAAAAAAACCTCCATTAACCAAAGCGCCATCACCTCGAGGTTTTTCTTGAAAGTTTTTCACTACAGTTCCGTCTATTTCAAGTGCTCCAAATCTTCCTGGCGGAAAAGTAGCTGTTAAAGTTGCTTCCTTTCCATGAGAAAAATGAAATGAAATTAGTTTTGAAATATCAATATCTGCCAAACCATCTCCATATGTAAAACAAAATGCTTCTTCTTCTTTAATATATTCTTTTACCATTTTTAATCTTCCGCCTGTCATCGTATTTTCACCTGTATCTACAAGTGTAATTTTCCAGGGTTCAACTCTTTTGTGATGAACGTACATTTGGTTTTCTTGAATATCAAATGTCACATCTGATTGATGTAAGAAATAATTAGCAAAATATTCTTTTATAATATACCCTTTATATCCACAGCATATAACAAATTCATTGACACCGAAATGGGAATATGTTTTCATTATATGCCATAAAATAGGTTTTCCTCCTATTTCTATCATTGGTTTTGGTTTAGAAACTGTTTCTTCAGAAATTCTAGTTCCCAAACCTCCTGCAAGTATTACTGCTTTCATATCTATTTGTTTTTTATAAAAAGAAATTCATTACACCCTTTTCCACCTCCACAGGTTTTGAGTTTTTTTAACTGGTAATCCTTTTGTATGAAAAAATGAATGATTTCCTCGGGTTTAGAAACTTCAAATGGATATCCCCCTACCCAATCTACTACATCTTGTCTAGGAGACATCCCCCGTTGTCTACCATATTCTTTCCAAGTATAAAAGGGCCTAAATTTAATGAAATCTTTGATTGTTGTTGGACCCCACAATCTGAAATAACATAGAAATAAGATAAGTTGTTTAATCAAGTATGGAGAATTTACATAAGTTCTTTTTATGCTGTGCCAGAATTTAGAAGTAAATCCCTGATCATTATACAGTGAAATAAAAAGTTTTCCGTTGTCCGCAACATTTTTTTCTACTAACTCAAGCGCTTTATACATGTCTCCTGTATGATGCAAAACACCCCAAGAATATACAATATCAAATTTGCCTAAACTTTCGAGATATTTTGCATCTAAAGCAGATCCTTGTTTTATTTTCCATTTAGAATCATCTGAAAAGTATGTGTGTTTTAAATGTTCTGTACAGGCAACCGAATCAATATCATAATCAAATGAATAAACGTTGGCTCCAGCTGTTTTTGCGGCTAATGATGACAATCCACTTCCACTTCCTATATCAAGAAATGTTTTTTCATTTAAATCTTTCTCCTCTAAGAAATCTAAAAGACATTTCTTGGAAAAATTGATTTTCTGTTGATTCAACGATTTCAAAAATTCTTTCCAATTCTTCCCAAATTTAAATCTATTTTTCTCTTTTATTTTTTGAGCTAAGTCTTGCATTTTATCGTCCTGTTTGAATCAAATTAAATTCCCCTCTTGAACTATTTTCTATAACATTCCTCCCGTCATAAACCTTAGCTGGTTGCATCATTTTATCTGCAATAGCATTCCAAT
>TARA_B110000858_G_scaffold7601_1_pt1 | contig 13486 bp, 10 predicted proteins | sample TARA_B110000858 | Tara Oceans TARA_B110000858 (sample SAMEA4398247) | marine metagenome | biome: Polar Biome; feature: [SRF] surface water layer (ENVO:00010504); material: water (ENVO:00002006), including particulate matter (ENVO:01000060) such as... | depth 5 m | reverse complement strand
CTGACTTTATGCGAAATAGAGTAGATGTTACAACTAAAAACCCTAAGGCTTCATAATGAATATTGGTGCACTTATTATCGGTGATGAATTATTGTCAGGTAAACGCCAGGATCAACACTTTAATCATTTACAATCTGTTTTAGCCGAGCGAGGCCTTGAGTTAAGCTGGACTATTATAGTGGGGGATGAACAAGAACAATTAGAACGTTTTCTAGCTTTTAGTTTGGCTACTGATGATCTGGTCTTTAGTTTTGGTGGGATAGGTGCAACACCAGATGATAGAACAAGACAAGCCGTAGCTAAAGTAAATGATGTTGATTTATACCCCCATCCGGAAGCCGTAGCCGAAATTGAAAATCAGTTTGGTGAACATGCCTATCCAAACCGTATCTTAATGGGATATTTGCCTTTCGGTAGTCGTATTATTCCTAACACCATTAATCGAGTTCCTGGGTTTTCATTTAGCAACCATCACTTTATGCCTGGTTTTCCAGAAATGTCTTGGCCAATGATTCAGTGGGTACTAGACAATCATTATCCGAACTTGAAAGATACAGCGCCACAAGACGAACAGATTATATATGTTCTTAATGGCAGAGAATCCGACCTGCTCCCCGTCATGACCAAAATAGACAAAGATTACCCATTATTACGGCTTTCTAGTTTGCCTCATCTCGGTAAAACTCCACATATTGAGTTTAGCCTTCGTGGCGATACCACACAGATAGCACAAGCTATGTCTTTGTTGAAAACCGCCATCAATAAAAACAATCTTTCTTGGTCCAATCATCTAGATAAAAAGTAAAACCACACTGGTAAAGTGATTAGACTAAATAAAGTAGTGACTGTCACTGCAGCCGCATAAAGCTCTGTATCAAGATGATATCGTTCACTGATTACAATACCAAAAATCATAGTAGGCATTGCAGCCACGATAACGACTTGATTGATTAAAATAATTTCCAACCCAATAGAATGACTTAAGCCTAGTACCACCAAAGGGACAATAAGTAGAGATGTAGCAATAATGGGGAGTAGCAAGGAAATGAAACGAATGTGTATGCTTTTCCATTGAATACTCATACCTAAAACGATTAGCATTAAAGGTACTACAGCTCCAGAAAGTGTCGACAGCCCATTGTGAATAAAACTGGGTTGCTCTAGCCCACCAAGATTAAAAGTAACCCCTAAAGCTACAGCCCAGAGTGGCGCGACTTTAACTAATTCTTTAATAGGATGAACATCAGTTTTATTATCACCATAATAACGGGCAATTAACATACCGACGGATAATAAAATTGGAGTACAGGCGAACAAATCATATTGCAATACCGTTGCTCTTGCGCTAGGGCCAATCACTTGCTCTAATACGGGTAGACCTAAGTAAGTAGCATTAGGAAAAGATGAGGCCAATAACAAAACACCTCTCTGTTCATTGCTACAATTTAGTCCCTTTAAAACAAACCAAGTAACTAGTAAGCCACTTAAAACACCACAGGCCGCTAGGAAAGAAATAAATAATGAAGATTGATTTAGGGGTGCATCCCAAATAACATTCAAAACCATAGCAGGTAAGAAGATATAAAAGACAATATCAGTTAGTGCTCGCCGATGAGCTAATGGCGAAATATGCGAAGGCGCATAATATTTCCATAAACTACCGCAGGCAATAAGCAGCGACATTTGAATGAGGGCGGTTAGCATCTACAAAAAACCAGTTTGATAATGACGCTAGGTCCTAACAAGAGCCTAGCTAAAAAGTGTAACTCGATGTTATTCAGAAAATAAATTAACATTGTTGTAGTATCGTTTTAACGTTTCACAACACTTCTCGCTTGACCATACTACGATCCATAAATTTACCAGCAATACTTTCATGTACTGACAACAAGGCCGGAATAACCAATAAAACTAAAACTGTCGCAAACATTAATCCAAAGGATATGGAAACTGCCATAGGTATCAAAAATTGGGCTTGGCGTGATGTTTCAAATAACAAAGGTGTTAAACCACCAATAGTAGTCATAGAAGTTAATAATACCGCCCTTAAGCGATGAGTGGCAGCAGTAATGATGGCCTCGGTTGTTTCGATGCCCTTTTCGCGTTGCTGTTTAAAAAATGTTACTAGAATTATCGAATCATTAACGACAATACCTGACAAGCCAAAAATACCAAATAAAGATAAAATTGTTAAATCAATACCCATCAACGCATGGCCGAATAAAGCACCTATTAATCCAAATGGAATCGCGGCCATAACTACTAATGGCCAACCGTAGGATGAAAAAACCCATGTTAGAATCAAATAAATTAAAACAAATGCTAACACTAAGCCTTGTTTCATTTCACTAATTGTCTCAGCCTGATCTTCTGCACGACCCTCAAAGCCTCCATTTACACCATAACGTTGTGATAGTTCTGGCAATAAATTCTTCTTGAAGTCTGCAATAATTTCATTGGCGTTATTTAACTCCGGATCAACATTTGCAGTAATATGAATCGCTAATTGGCTATCAGTATGCCGTAATACATCAAAACCTCGGCGAGCTTCAAACTCAACAACAGATGACAACGGGACACTTCCACCTTGTGGTAATCGAATCATAAAGCTTTCTAACGAGCCTAGTGTATTTCGCTCCCTATCCGGTAACATGACACGGACTTCAACCTCATCATCACCATCTTGGAAAATTTGCACTAACCGTCCGTCAAAAGCAGCGCGTAATTGTCTCCCAACATTATTAACTGTTAGACCTAAGACCTCACCCTGCCCTTTAACTTTATAAATTAATTGTTCTTGCCCATAAGGCATGTCATCTTCGATAGCATTTATGCCGGGTAGTTGCTTTAATGCCTCGGCCACATCCTGTCCAGCTTGTTTTAAAATATCAGCTGAAGCACCGGTTAAACGTATATCTAAATCAGAACCCGGTGGGCCTGTTCGTGACTCAGAAATAGTAAAGGTTTCTATTCCTGCTGGTAATACAGTTCGCTGCTTCCACTCTCGCATAAACTCTTTATTTCGCACATCACGTAGATCAGGTGATATCATTTCTACTTGAATAGAACCGTATCGTTCTGCCGTTTGATTTGAAGCCCCACCCGAAGTACTTGCACTACCTAAGCGTGTCACGTCTAAAACAATGAGTTCGCCCCCCAATGCGTCTTCAGTTTCATCCAGTGAACGATTTAGATCCTTTAAGAAATCAGCGACAACATCAGAGGGTGTTCCTGCTGTAAAACGTGCATTAGCGTATATTTTTGGACCTTCTGGTGAGGGAAAGAACGTGAAGGAAATACGACCACCAACCAATAGGCCAATACAAATGATTAATAAGCCCAAAGTTGCTGCAATAGTCGTACCCCTATACTCCACTGCTTTAGTAACTAAGGGTCGAAAATAATCATCCCTCAATGTGTTAAATTTACTATCTAGTAGTTGACGTCGGGCCGATGGTTTTTGGTGGTGAATCTTATGAAAAGCTTGGCGTAAATGTCCTGGAAGAATCAAAAAGCTCTCAAATAAAGAAGCTATAATTACACAGACGACAACAAAGGGAATATCAAACAAAATATTTCCAATAGTACCGCCGATGAGCATCAAGGGTAAAAAAGAGGAAATTGTTGTTAAAGAAGAAGCAATTACAGGAGCTAACATACGTCTTGCTCCCCCTTCTGCAGCCATCAAAGGCTTTTCTCCTAACTGATAATGGGCAAGCGCATCTTCACCAACTACAATGGCATCATCAACAATAATACCCAATGCCATAATTAAACCAAACAAGCTGATCATATTAATTGACCCGCCGAATAGGTACATTATGAATAAGGTGGCCATAAAAGAAATAGGGATCCCTACTGCAACCCAAATTGCGACCCTGCCATGCAAAAATAAAAACAATATCCCGATAACTAATATTAAGCCACCAAGACCATTGGTGAGTAGCAAGTTCATTCTTTCAGCAATTAGTTTCCAACTCGCATCATATACTTCTAATGTCACCCCTTTTGGTAGGTTTGGTGTTGTTGCGGTGACCCAGTCCTCTAGGATCTTTGCAGACTCAAGAGAGTCTGCACTTTCTGTTCTTTGTAAGCGTATTTCAACAGCAGGTTTATTTTTATAAAGTAAACTAACTTGGTTACTCATTGGTCTTCGTTCAATATCTGCCACATCATCAAGCAGTACTAAACGGCCAGAATAATCTATTTTCAGAGGTAATTGAGAAAATGCATCAGCATCACGGCGCTGGTCAAGGCTTCGTAATGTTCGCGCGGTATCGGCATTACCAATTTCACCAGCAGGCAAATCCCTACTCAATTCAGAAATCCGATCGCCGATATCATTTAGGTCTAGGCCAAGTGACTCGAGCTTTTGAGTAGACAATTGAATAGCCATCTCTTCTTCGGGTAAACCCGTAACAGAGACACGAGAAATGCCACGGTTTAATAATTGCTGTTCTGCCTCATGAATAAAGTATCGAAGTTCCTCTAAATCGCCTTCAGTAGTAATTAGTAAGCGTGCGATAGGTTCATAACGAGTAACCAAGCTGACCTTGGGTATTTCTGCATCGCTAGGTAAGTTTCGTAATTGGGAAATCTGCTCTTTAACCTGATCTAAAGCAGCACCCATCTCAGTGCCCTCATCAAACTTAAGGCTGACAACAGAACGACCAGAAGATGAGGTAGAGGTCATTTTTTTCACATAATCAATAGTTCGCAACTCTTGTTCTATACGAGAAGAAATTGCCTCTTCAATATCCTCAGAACTGGCACCACGCCATTCAACTTGAATTGTAATTCTATCCAAGATAAAGTTTGGGAAAAACTGAGTATTTAACTTGGTCAGTGAGGCTAGACCAGCCAATAACAGCATCAACATTAATAAGTTAGCTGCAACTTTATGTTGAGCAAATAAGCCAATGAAATCAGACTTATGCTTAATCATTTAGCGCCTTTACACGTAAGCCGGTGATAGCATTAGGCAGTTGTGTTACCACTACTTCATCGTTTTCACGTAAAACTTCACTTCGTATTAACAGCTGAGTTTGGCCATTACTATCTTGAAATTCACCAACACGAGAGATTTTGACAGATTCTAAATACCCATTTTTAATACGATAAACACGATTTAACCCATACAAAGCATTAAAGGGAACAACAATTACATTCTTTTGTGCTTCTAATGATAAAGACAATTCTAAAAATGTACCCAGAGCTAATGTATGGTTATCCCCTGCTAAGCTAAATAAACCATCAATACCCCCACTATCCTGTCGTGTTTCTCCTGACAAGCGTGTTAATTCAAATAATAATAAGTTTCCATCAAGCACAGCCTTTGCTTTAGCAGCCTGCCCCTGCCTCAAACCATTACGAACCTGTTTAAGATGTCGGCCTGGAATTTGCGCTCTAACTTCTAGTTCGTCAAGATCATATACTGATAACAAACTGTCACCGACACGCACCCTATCGCCGATAGAAACATTCAAATTAGCTATGCGTCCATTAAAAGGAGACCTTATAACAGTTCGGCCCACGTCCAGCTTGGCTTGTTGTAACATTGCTCCAGCACCTGATTGGCGAGCTTTTAAGCCCTCTAGACGTGTAGTATGTTCATCAACATCATATTGTAAACGTTTTAATGTTACGAGCTGGCGTTGTTGATTAGCTACTGCCTCATCTAAAGATGAACGAGTTACTAAGCGCGCTTCATCTAATTTTTTTGCTCTGGTCACTACTTTTTCAGTGAGTGTTAAGAGCAATTTCTCATTAGACAATAAACTTTTATCACGCTTATATCGTGACTCTTCACTGGAAATAAGTGCATTGACCTCAGCTAAATCAGCTTCACGTTGATTTAGTAATAAATCCGCATCGCTGCTATCTAGAGTTAGCAACACGTCACCTTTGGAGACACTAGCTCCCTCAAGGACATTAATTTTTGTTAGATCAGCGGAGATTGCTGCATTTAATGAAGCCCTGCGAGGTGTTTCAACACGTCCATATACGGTAACTTCCGGAGATATCTGTTCAAATTTTACGGGTATAGTTTTTACACGCCAAATTTTTTCTGGGCGCTCAAGTGTTATTTTTTCAGGTTTCGAGAAACTCAGCATCATAAAAACTGCTATCGCAACAGATAGAATACCAAGGGGCAGTAGCAAACGTTTCAACAACTTTTATCTCCTTACATTACAGCAGATCAATATAATAAATTCTACTGCAAATAACAGCTTACGGTTTAATTATTACCTAAAACATAGTCACAGGTTCATATAGAATGCATCAATATATGAATATAACCAACATTGTTTATTTTTAATAATTTTCACAATGCTTCTCACTTAAGCTTTGGACACTATAGCAACGCGGACAGCATCAAGCACGAGTTGTGCCGATGATAATGACTCTACAAGCGATGCATGCGTGACACTAAAGTGCTCGAGTTCTTCAGGCCTAATAGCTTTATTTACTCTAGATAACTTCTTTAACCTTTCATGTTCCGGAATAATGGACTCGTTCATGCTGGCAAGCGCATCAATAATTATTGTTTCTTGTTGCTTCCCAGCTAATGTTATTGCATGTGATACAAGGTTTGTGATGATCGGACGAGCTTGTTTCACTAATGCTTGTTTAGTGATTTTTGGTATGCGTCCCACACATTGATTAAATGTCTCCTCGTTCAATATTGTGTTGAGATCATGACCCTCAGTATCAGCAACAACACGAATATACGATGTCGATAAGTACCGTCCTACTTGCAAAACTTTAGGAGCCGGCACGCTAATTTTGAAAATAGCTTCAAGCAATAAACTTCCCTCATCAAGCTCTCCAAAGTCGAGTGTACAGAATGCGGTGTTACCAAGATTACTGCTTGTTATCATATCAAGACAGCCGATGACCATCGGATGTTCCCAAGTTAAAAAGGCCATGTCTTCTCTATACAGGCCACGGTGTCGTTTATAAGTGGCTGTTATCCCCCCTTCAGGCAAGCTTGGGAAATGGTGGTCATGCATTTCAACACCGGGTCTTAAAATGACGCTATCAGTGCTATGCACTTCTTGTTCTATTCCGTATTCATCAAAGATCTTATCCATAAAGGATGCCAGCTCGTTGCTTTGGCTCTCACTTTCTAAGTCTGCTATCAATTCATTAGCAACGGGGTGTTGGCAAGAATTTAATTCTAATAAGCGATTACGACCGTTTTCAAGAGTAACTCTTGCTAACTCTGCCAATTGAGCTGTTTTAATAATCAAAACCGATGATAACTCATCGTTAGTAGGATCTCTCAAACAGATCTCCAGATCTTTCTCAACTTGATTGTATATAGTTCCACCTGCTGAAAAAACACGTTCAAAAGAATTTATACCTTCGTGATACCAGCGTAATAAAACAGCCTGTGCTGAACTCTTATAATAGGGAACATGAATATTTACATCTTGTTGTTGACCAATTCTATCTAACCGGCCTATACGCTGTTCTAGTAAGTCAGGATTTAACGGTAAGTCAAATAGCACCAATTGATGTGAAAACTGGAAATTACGACCTTCACTACCAATTTCAGAGCAGATAAGGACTTGAGCACCCTCTTCTTCGTCAGCAAAATACGCCGCAGCTCGATCACGATTGATTAGTGATAAGCCCTCGTGAAATACTGCACTACGTTTACCATGCTGCATACGTATGTATTGCTCTAAATCTTGAGCTGTTGAAGATTCAGCACAAATTACTAACACTTTCTCTTGTCTATTATCGGTTAACCAACTCACGAGCCAAGCAACACGACTGTCTGATTCGAACCAGTTATCACCTAATAACCTTTCAGGCTGTAGTAAAAATAATAAATTATCATTACTAGCTTCAATATCAGTCTTTACTGTTTCACTTAATGCATGTGTATGCAAAAGTCTTGAAGGAAAACCGCTTACAACTTCACGTGTATTCCTAAATAAAAGACGACCAGTACCATGCAGGTCCAATAAAGTATGAACTACACGATCTCTTTCCTCTTTAAATTGATCTGTTTCTATCAAAGAAGATAAGGCTTTTGTACCAAGATAATTTGTTATATCTTTTGTAACCCCGGTCATATCAGAAGCAGAATTAAAGTTTAATAGTGATGTCACTAATTCACTAACTGGCTGATAAGCTTTTTCCTGACGTCGAAACTCAGCTAGATCATAATAGCGTTCAGGATCCAATAAACGTAATCGTGCAAAATGACTTTCAACACCTAACTGTTCAGGCGTTGCTGTCAATAATAATAAACCAGCAACTTCAGCTGCTAAACCTTCAATACAAAGATATTCTGCACTAGTATCTTTCTCCGACCATTGTAAATGATGCGCTTCATCGACAATCATTAGATCCCACTTAGAAGCACAAGCTTGCTTATAAATATCAGGGCTATCTACTAACATTGATAAGTGGCACAACACCAACTGTTCAGTGTCAAAAGGATTACCTTCATTAGCTTCAGTTATTGCATCAAAACGTTCATGATCCATAATTGAAAAGTGCAAATTAAATCGACGTAATAATTCTATCAACCACTGATGCACCAGACTATCAGGGACAATGATAAATATTCTTTCTGCTCTACCAGTCAGTAATTGATGATGGGCAATCAAGCCTGCCTCAATAGTTTTCCCCAAGCCCACTTCATCTGCTAATAAAACTCGTGGAGCATGGCGCTGTGCGACTTGATGGGCAATATAAATTTGATGTGGTAATAACTGTACTCGTGGTCCCATTAAGCCAAAAACTGAAGATTGCGCTAAACGATGTTGATGCGATAGAGCTTCTGTCCGTAGCTCAAATTGACGGTTTTTATCGATCTGGCCAGCGAATAAACGATCTTGGGGTTTACTAAATTGAACTCTACTACTTAAATCAAGTTCATGAATACTGACCTCTTGTCCCTCTTCATCTTTTCCATGATAGATAATGCAACTATTTAATTCGTGCTGTGCAGTAATAGTGAATTTCAGTGCTTCCTCAGTACTAACCGTGTCGCCTATGGGGTAGATAACACGACTTAATGGCGCATTGTCTGCAGCATAAGTTCGTTCTTCCTCGGCAGCTGGAAAACTAATGAGCACTCTTCTACCCAATTCTTCTTTAACAATACCAAGTCCTAACTCTGCCTCACTGTTACTAATCCAGCGCTGCCCGATTGAAAATGTTGACTCTGACAAATGACTACCTCGAATCTTAACTAACTTTACGAGCGCGTATAGACCGCCCTTTTACTTTACCTTCCGACAAATAATTCATCGCTTGTCTCAAAGCTGACCGTTCGATAGCGACATAACTCGACATATCGAAAATATCAATTTTTCCTATTTGACTTCCTATCAACCCAGCCTCACCCGTCAATGCACCTAGAATATCACCTGGCCTCAATTTATCTTTACGGCCAGAATCCAGTTGAACAGTGACCATTTTAGGTTGCAACTTGAAACTCAAATCACGATCTAATGACTCGGGCACGTCAATAATACTAGGCTTCTTTTGATAGCTAGCAATAGCTTTAACTCTAATCTGTTCAGCTTCTGTAAATAAGCTAAGTGCAATGCCCTTTTCACCAGCACGCCCAGTACGACCGATCCTATGCACATAGGTATCCGGATCACGTGGTAGCTCATAATTAATTACTGCTTGTAGTAATTTAATATCTAGACCACGAGATGCCACATCAGTAGCTACTAATACTGAACAGCTATTATTAGCGAATCTAACTAAAACTTGATCGCGTTCACGCTGTTCTAAATCACCATGAATGGCGAGGGCTTCGATGTCATGATCACGTAACCACACAGCAACTTCATCACATTGTTTCTTGGTATGACAAAAGACAACCGTTGACTCAGGCTTATAATGTTCAAATAAGGCTAATAAACTATCATTACGCTCATGTTTTTTGACCTCATAAAATAACTGTTCAATAACACTGGGCTGGTGACCAGACTCTACCGTAACCATTAGCGGTTTTTTTTGAAAACGGCGACTTATTTGTTGGATCGTATCAGGGTATGTAGCAGAGAATAATAAGGTCTGTCGTGATGATGGCGTTTGATCAATAATGTCCTGCATCACATCAATAAACCCCATGTCCAACATCCGATCAGCTTCATCTAATACTAGAGTTGTTAAGCCATCTAACTTTAATGTCGATTTACGAAGATGATCTTGGATCCTACCCGGTGTGCCAACAACAATGTGTGCACCATGCGCTAAGGATCCAACTTGAGGCCCAAAAGGCTTTCCCCCACACAAAAGAACTAACTTAATGTTAGAGGTTGCTCGTGCTAAACGGCGAATTTCTTTACCAACTTGATCTGCCAATTCACGTGTTGGGCAAAGTACTAAAACCTGTACACCAAAGAAACGAGGGTTAAGCTTATTCAAAAGTCCCAAACCAAAGGCTGCCGTCTTACCACTGCCGGTCTTGGCTTTGGCAATAACATCTTTCCCTTGGAGAATGGCAGGTAAACTCTGCGCTTGAATAGGCGTCATGCTGTGATAACCCAACGAGGTTAAATTAGCGAGTTGGGCTTTAGAAAGTGAAAGGGAAGAAAATAAGGCTTGTGCCATGAAGAAAAGTCGCGGTAGAAAAAGCCATGATCATAGCAGAGCAGGCAGTTTAATAATGAAAAAAATAAACTGTCTAACTCTCAATTGATAATAATGAAAAACTTTAACGTTGAGGTGTTTATTCCTTTGAGCTTCGTTATTGCTACAGAGGCAGACCAGTATCCTTCCACTCTTTGAGCCCACCTTTAAATATATAAACTTCTGTAACACCTGCGTTGTTTAAATATTCAATAACTGGCATAGGAATCAGTCCTTTCATGGGAATCAAAATAACAGGTTTTGTTTTATCGTCAAGTTCCCCAACCGAACCATCAATAAAAGTTATTCCTGGCATATTCACTGCACCAGGAATATGCCCTTTTTCAAAGGTTGTTTTTTCAGCAAGATCAATCATGGTTACCTGATTCTCTTCGATAAGCTTGACCACTTGGTCAGCCTTGATCTCGATTGCATCGCCACCAAAAGTTTTAGCCATTTTTTTAAAAGATAAAAACATAACTAAACCAAGTAAAAGTAGCCCTAACCACCAGTAGTTAATCAATAACTGAGAAATATTTTCCATATCGTACCTTCAAATATTTATTTTAAAAAATTATCACAGACATCATGTTACAGGATGCTATGACTTAATGAGCCCTTTTCTTTAGGGAGAATAAAAAACAGTAAGAATACTCAGTTATTTGTAGAACTTCATCAACTTAAAATTCCATAGCCGCAATACTTTCGGGGGCCAACTTGAGCAATAAACCTCATATTCAATAGTAAGGTATTAAATTTCTTCTTAAGCTTATAAAATGATTATTATGAATAATGAGCAGCAGATACCAAAAGATCATCAATCAGCAGAATTTGAAATAAATAAATCACGTTTTATTGGCGCTATATACCCCTGCAACAGTCAAAAACAAGCTCTTCAACAGTTAAATAAATTAGCACAGCATCATCCTAATGCTAATCATTTAGCTTTTGCTTGGCGTACTCGTCTGCCGGATGGTTTTATTAGTGAGCGCTGTCATGATGCCGGGGAGCCCTCAGGCACCGCAGGTAGACCCATTCTGGCTCCTCTTCAGGGTCAGAATATAATCAATGTAGTTGTCGGTGTCATACGCTATTTTGGTGGGGTAAAACTTGGTAAAGGTGGCTTAACTCGTGCGTATGGAAATGCAGCTAAGATGACAATTGACGCTTCCCAATTAGTTCCTTGGGTTGAGATGACAGAGATCGAAATGGTGATTGAATATAGTGAACTTCAAAGTTTGGAATATCAACTCAATAAATGTAAGGGACAGATCATAGAACAAAAATTTAGTGATAAGGTTAAAGTATGTGTTTTATTACCATTATCCGAAAAAAAACAATTGAAACAGCTGTTTGTACATTATTAAATAAGTGACAAAAGCCTACTGTATTTACCGTTGCAGGAAAGTATCTTAAAAGAAGAAGAGATCATCTTAGCCCTGAGTTGATTTTTAGATTAAACTCCTCAGTTACAGTTACTTAAGTTGTTAAGTTAAAGTAGTATTGTTATAAAGTGAGCTGGCTTGTTATCAATCCTATTAAGCCTCCAAAGACTCCTCCCCAGACGACTAACCAACCTAAATGTTCGCGGATCATAGTTTGTATGATCTGTTTCACCATCTGTGGAGTTAGCTCTTCAAGTCTTGTTGTTACTATCTGTTCTACATGAGAAAAAATAACTTGGCTGTCACTCGACCCACTTAACTTCACCTTTACTGTCTCCTGAAATGAAGGACTATGGGCTATTTCTTTCAATGCCACTTTCATTTTAAGAGTGAAAGGGTCTTTAAGGGGTCTAATGGCTTCTTCACCACCCACCATTAAAAGCATATTTCCTAAAGAGGAGTCCATAATGGCCGCAATTAAGCCCTCAAATGCTGGACTTAGATCAGTCTTGTCAATAGTCTCACTAAAGTCTAGCAAGTGTTGCTCATTTTCCGTCATGATCTGACTAAAGAAACGGTCTAAAGTCGTTTGATTAAAAAACTCTTCCATAACTAGAGTGTATAGCCCGCTCTTAAATTCTTCAAAACGAGCACTAATTACGCCTGACCCATACAAACCTGGGACTTTTTCAAACAGCATATGGATTGCCAACCAATTAGTCACTCCACCCGCGAGCGCAAATTGCCCAGAAGTTAATAGTATGTTTTTTAATTCTCCTTCTACTATTGTTCCCGCCAATATTAAGCTTGTTGCAATAGCATTAGTGAGAAGGCTTTTATTCACTCGTCCACTTAGTTAACGTTTGAATAATCGACTTAGCTTGATCTTTACTAGAAATGTTAAATTTCGATCGCTGGCTATACTCACCATTGCGTTTCTGATAACGGCGAATAGTGTATTTTTCTGGACCGAAATCACCAGTTTTACGATCAAGATCCTGATACCTATACATTAAGGTTGCCCAAGCACCTTTGGTCAGTACGACTTTATCTAATTCTTTAACCGTCATTTCTTCACCTTCAAGATATTCTACGGTTAACTCATCTACTGTTTCTACCATGATAAATCCTTAATATTAAATTGAATGAGTATAAAACTGTGTCATTACTAAGCTAAGTTGATAGGCATCTTTGCTGCCAGCTAATTCTCGAATGGAGTGCATTGCATAACTGGGTAAACCGATATCAAGTGTTCGAACACCTATCCCCCCAGCTATGATTGGGCCAATTGTGCTACCACAGGCCATATCACTTCGTACGACAAAGTCCTGTACAGGAACGTTAACCTGGTTGCATAACAAACGAAATGTGGCGCTAGTTTCGCTATTCGTTGCATAGCGCTGATTGGCATTGCTCTTAATAACAGGGCCCTGATTGAGCTTCGGCCCATGTTCAGCATCGTGTTTGTCAGCGAAGTTAGGATGAATAGC
>TARA_B110000858_G_scaffold62302_2_pt1 | contig 13496 bp, 10 predicted proteins | sample TARA_B110000858 | Tara Oceans TARA_B110000858 (sample SAMEA4398247) | marine metagenome | biome: Polar Biome; feature: [SRF] surface water layer (ENVO:00010504); material: water (ENVO:00002006), including particulate matter (ENVO:01000060) such as... | depth 5 m | reverse complement strand
CGTTCCCACCATTACATATCCAAGCATTTACTCACTCCTTTATATTTGTGCGTTGCTAACGCTGACTATTCTCAAAATTACTAGATTGCCAAACTTCTGCCTCATTACGGGGCAGAGGAGTGTTTCCAAGAATTGCATCACTTAACTTTTCTGCAATCATTATAGTTGGAGCATTCGTGTTTCCGTTGGTCACCGAGGGCATTATCGATGCATCGACTACTCGAAGCCCTTGGAGACCGTGTACACGACCCTCGACATCAACAACTGCGCCTTTGTCATTGTTGGATCCCATTCGCGCTGTTCCCGATAAGTGCCACTGTGTGTAGACGTGACTGTTGAGACTTGCATCAAGCTGAGCATCGCTTTGAACGGGTTCGCCTGGAAAAATCTCTTCACCACAAAGCTCTGCGAAGGCAGGTTGCTTCACAAGTTCACGAATTAAACGAATGCCTTTGTGCATCAATACGCGATCACGTGGATCTTGTAGATAATTGGCGAGAATGCGTGGCGGGGAACTGGGGTTATTGTCGCGTAGTTCAATATGACCACGACTTTGCGGTCGCATGAGGCCAACATGAATTTGGAACGCGTGTTCTTGCAGTGGAGCCCAAGTTTTGTCATCTACAGCAATTGGCGAAATGCACAATTGTAGATCAGGATAGGCGACGCCTTTGTCTGACCTCACGCATGCAACGGAATCAAAAAGGTTTGAGGTGCAGACGCCTTTACGAGTTAATAACCACTCAACGCCTGCCTTAAGTTTACCAAGTGGTTTGGTTTTTGGCCAGAAGGACACTGGCTGCTTACATTTATATTTGAGAACAAAATCTGGATGGTCGTTCAGGTTTTGTCCAACGCCAGGTATATTTTTGACTAAATCCACACCATTTTTTTGTATATGATGGGCTGGACCCACGCCCGAAAGCATCAGGAGATGGGGCGACCCAACGGCGCCAGCACTTAATATAATTTCTTTTTTTGCCTCAACTATTTGCGATACGCCGTTTTTATCTTTGTAGATAACGCCTGTGGCACGAGTTCCCTCAAAGAGTAGACGTTGCACCTGCGTATTGGTTTGTATCTTTAGGTTTTGTCGATGGCGGATGGGGTCCAGGTAGGCACGGGCCGTACTCCATCTTTCACCTTTGAAAACGGTACGATCAAATCCACCAAAGCCTTCTTGGCGATATCCGCTGACATCATTGGTTTCGGGATATCCCGCTTCTTTTCCGGCTTGTAAAAAAGCTACAGAAAGTGGATCTTCCGGAGTTGAACGATGCACATGCAACGGACCATCTCTTCCACGATACTCGTCTGTGCCCCCCTCGTAAGTTTCCATTTTCTTGAAATAGGGCAATACATCTGCAAAGCCCCAACCTGTACATCCAGCCTGTTGCCAGCCATCAAAATCAAGCGCATGGCCGCGGATAAAGACCAATCCATTGATAGACGACGAACCCCCAAGTGTCTTTCCTCGATCGTGCTTAAGAGTACGGTCATTTAATTCCGGTTCAGGCTCCCCTTGAAATGCCCAATTATGTTTAGTGCTGGTGAGGTTAGATAATATTGCTGCTGGAATTTTCAGAGAAAGTGCCGTATTTTTTGGTCCGGCTTCTAAGAGTAAAACCTTATTGCCATCAACGCTAGTTATCCGATTGGCCACCACGCACCCTGCAGAACCTGCACCAATAATAATGTAGTCGAATTCCATTTTTGTCCTTTTAAATATCTGAGCACGTGCTCTACATTTAATTAATTAAATACCATTTGACCTTTATTTTTTGTTTAGCACAACTTTTACCCTTTGACAATAAACTTACCAATGGTTAGTTTATTAATAACTAGTAATCTTAGGAGGTTACATTATAATTCTCGTTCCAAAAACAATGATATGATAGTTTCACTTGAAAACCGGGCCAAGTTGGCCTGCCTTTATGCAGGCGCTGTTTGGGGATTGTTTTGGATCCCTCTGCGCGCGCTGGAGGATGCCGGTTTGCACGGACTTTGGGTTTTGGTGGTGTACTTTGCTGTGCCCACGCTTTGCCTGCTTCCTATTGGAATTTGGCGATGGAAACATTTTAAGGCTGGTGGGCTTCAGCTGCAGATTACAGCCATGTTGTCGGGCTTGGCGCTATTGTTGTATACGATGTCAATCGTTTATACTGAGGTCGTTCGGGCAATATTATTGTTTTACTTAACTCCCATCTGGGGAACCATTTTAGGACGTATCTTCTTAGGGGATGCCATCACGTTACAGCGCATTTTTGCAATGGTAGTCGCATTTATTGGCGCGCTTACTATTTTTGGTTTGGGTCTCCAATTTCCAGTACCTCAAAATGTAGGAGACTGGATGGGGGTCGGCGCTGGAATGTTATGGGCATTAGCTAGCCTGCGAATAAATATCTATAAAGATTATTCAGCTACCGAAATGACGCTAGGCTTCTTTTTCTGGTCGTTGATTTTCTCAATTATAGCGGCGCTGATTTTTGTTCCGTCCTATATTCCTTCTCTTGCGCAAACACTCCCGGTGCTTCCATTACTAATTATCTTTATAGTTTTGCTCATTTTACCCGGCACTTATGCCTCCCTTTGGGGACCAAAGTTTCTAAGTCCAGGCGTGGTTGGATTGTTGTTTATGACAGAACTTGTGGTTGGTTCAATTTCAGTGGCACTGCTGTCTGCAGAACCCTTTGGTATTCGCGAAGTAATTGGAATTTTGTTGATAACATGTGCCAGTCTAATAGAACCAATCTCAGCATTAGTTAAAAAGTAAGAAAAGTTAGTTTAATTAATTGTAAAGGGAAACTAATTCAAATGGTTCGATAAGACCGTTCTTTGAATGCCTTTGAGCCAAGTACTATTTTGGCCATTCCTTCAATTTTTTTGCGAGCATTATGGTGTTTCAGTGCACTAACTTCGTCAAAAGGAACAAGTTTAGAAAGCGCAAATTCCATATCTGAAATAGCCGTGCTGCTTTCAATGGGTTCAGCTGAAAGGCCGCCACGCATCCAAAGACCATCAATCAAAAGGCCTAATTGTTTGGATGCGGCCCTGGTTTCCTCTGGGTTTAACAAGTGTTTCAATTCATGTCTAAAATTACTGCTAATCCTATTATTATTAGCAATTTGAATACGTTGGCACTCGTGGTTGTGCGGAACTTCTGAAATTAGTGACACCCAAGCTTGGCACACCCTGTGGTTAAAAATAGATCCAAAAAAATTCGCTACAATTATAGCCCATAAGCGTTCATAGGGAGTTTCGGCGTGTTTGTATAATTCTATAACAGATTCACTCAGTAGGGAGTTTGATCTACGAAATACTGCTGCAAGTAATGCACTTTTATCCTTAAAATGGTGAAGCACTACGCCTTTTGAAAGACCTGCTTTATCACCTACTTTGTCTAGAGTTGTTCTACGCAATCCATATTCAATAACAGCCTCAAAAGCTGCTACCGATAATTCTGCCCGTCTAATATTTCTTATGGAACTGGATCGCATTTGACTTGTACCTAATTGCTAGTACTAATTTTAGTTATTGTTACGCAAATTGAGTGGAAAGTCCATTAATCAACCGTTGACTCAAAAAACATTCTAATGGTAAGTTTTTTTTATTAACATAAATAGAATTTTTAATTACATAAAACGATGAAGTTAATTGGGCCTCAAGAGCGTCAAATGTTTGCAAGAACAATTAGTATGGCGTTGGCTTCAAAGGGAGAGAAAATGTTTAATTTATCAAAAGTGGCGAGTCTCGCGGCAGTTACAGTATTAGCCTTTGGCGGTGCGGTATCTGCCGGTAATGTGCCGGAAACTGATGAGCCAATCAAAGTTATTATGAATGACTGGACTGGGCAGCATGTTTCGACAAAAATTGCTGGAGCGCTACTTCAGAAAATGGGCTATAATATTGAATACGTGAGTGCAGGCGCATTGCCTCAGCACCCAGGGCTTGCTCAAGGCAACTTGCACTTTCAGGCTGAAGTCTGGAGCAATAACGTTGGTGACCTATATCCAAAAATGGTTGAGTCCGGTGAGATTGTAGTTTTAGGAGATCTTGGGCTGGAGCCACGAGAGGGTTGGATTTATCCACCATATATGGAGGAAAAATGCCCTGGCTTGCCAAGTTATAAAGCGCTTTATGATTGTGCGCAGGCCTTTGCGACAGCCGAAAGCTTTCCAAATGGCCGCTTAATAACTTATCCGGCAGATTGGGGAACTCGCTCGCGGGACATCGTTGCTGGTATTGATCTACCCTTTAATGCAGTCGCTGGTGGCAGCGAAGGTGCAATGATTGCCGAGCTAACATCTGCAATGGCAACAAAATCACCAATTATCACAATGATGTGGCAGCCACATTGGATTTTTGCGGCACATGATTTTAATTGGGTTGAGTGGAACCCAGTTGATGGTGAGTGCATCGAGGAAGACCAAGAAAAAGATACGGCTTGCGGGTTTTCTCAGGCAACTGTGAATAAAGTTGTATGGAGTGGCTTTGAAGAAACTTGGCCTGCAGCGTTTAAAATGTTGTCTATGATGACTTTGACAAATGCAGATCAAAATGCAGGCATTCTTGAGGTCGACAACAAAGGCCGAGACATCCTCGATGTTGCGGACGAGTGGTTAGCGAATAACGAAGCCACATGGCAGCCATGGATTGCTGCAGCGATGAAGTAATTTGCTTCTGTTTTTGGAGAGGTGGTGGCTAAATAGCCGCCACCTCTTAGCATTATTGATGTACTAATACTCTCTATTATGGATACAATAATAACCATGAGTGGTTGAGAACTAGGAGCGCCACATGGAACCAGATGTTAAGGATAACCGCAAGGTGAAGTTGTCCTGTAGGAATGTTTGGAAAGTTTATGGATCCCAACCTGAACAGTTTTTTAACTCTTTAAATGGCTCGGTTGACGACGCAAATTCTCATGCTGAAAAGATACGCAACGATGGTCACATAGTAGCTAATGCCGACGTAAGTTTTGACGTTCATGCTGGTGAAATATTTGTTATAATGGGGCTTTCTGGATCTGGAAAGTCGACAATTGTGCGTTGCTTGTCGCGCCTGGTAGAGCCAACTGCAGGTGAGATCATCTTGGATGGCGAAGACCTTTTAAGAAAATCTGATACTGAATTAATAGATATTCGTCGCCATAAGATGGGCATGGTTTTTCAGAGTTTTGGACTAATGCCACATTTAAATGTAATCGATAATATCGCGTTTCCCCTTAAGTTGCAGGGAAAACCCGAAAACGAACGTTATAAGCAAGCTGAGAGGGTAATCGAACTTGTTGGATTGCAGGGTCGGGAAAATAACTACCCCAAAGAGTTATCAGGAGGGCAGCAACAAAGGGTTGGTATTGCACGGTCGCTTGCTGTTGAGCCAGAGATCTGGTTTCTTGATGAACCGTTTTCCGCGCTTGATCCATTGATCCGAAAGCAAATGCAGGATGAATTTTTGCGCATCCAATCAAAGTTAAAGAAATCTATTGTTTTTATAACGCATGACTTTCATGAAGCACTGCGACTTGCAGACCGAATGGCGATCATGCGCGATGGTGCGATAGTTCAAATTGGGCGGCCAGTAGATTTGATTTTGAATCCTGTCGATGATTATATCAGGGATTTCACGCTAGACGTACCTTGGGAAACGATCCTAACCGCAGCTGATATAGCTGAGCCCTCTGATGAACCTCTCGAGGGTTTAGGCCGGGTTGCCGAAGACACTCTGATTGAAAAGCTTCTGCACTATCTTGGTGAAAGTGACAGAGGTGTTGTCGTTGAAGCCAAAGATGGATCTGTTCTTGGTATTGCTACCGCGCGTGGCGTTGTGAAAGCGTTGTCTGCTGGGAGTGGCCCAGATCAGAGTTCTGTGAAGGCCTAACGATGAAAATGGCCAATATAAATCGCAGTTTCTTACATTGGTTGGCAGTGATTGCGGTTACGCTGGCTTGTATTTCCTTTGAAAGTGAATGGAAATGGCTCTCTGAATATCCGGACACGTTTATAATCCCATTTTCGGATTGGTTAAACGTTGTTATGAATTGGATTATCGATAATTTTGGTTCTTTCTTTATGGGTATTTCGTGGCTGCTTGAATGGCCGATATGGGCAGTTCAAAAGGTTCTAAACTGGTTGCCTTGGTCAGTTTCAATATTTTTAGTTTGCGTTGTTGCTTACTCTGCATCTGGTTGGCGTTTGGCGGCGTTTGCGTTAGCTGCAACCCTTTATATGGTTGTTATCGGCTACTGGGAAGAAAGCATGAATTCCCTCTCGCTTGTCGCTATATCTGTGCCACTGGCGATTTTGGTTGGGTTTGCGATTGGAGTGTGGGGTTTTTATTCCAATCGTGCAGAACGGGTAATTATGCCGTCTTTAGACTTATTCCAGACAGTTCCCGCCTTTGCTTATTTGTTGCCAATTTTACTTCTGTTTGGTTTTGGTACGGTTGTTGGTTTGATCGCGAGTGTCCTATATTCATTTCCACCTATGGTACGAAATACAATTGTCGGTTTGCGCAGCGTTGCGCCTGAAGTGATAGAATCTGGCCTTATGTCTGGCGCCACACCCGGGCAATTGTTTTGGCAAGTTAGAGTACGATCCTGCCGCAAACAAATGCTACTTGGTGTTAATCAAGCTACCATGGCCTCTCTCAGCATGGTGATCATCGCTTCGATAATTGGGGGAACGTCAGATATTGGCTGGGAAGTTCTAACTACAATTCGAAAAGCACAATTTGGTGAAAGTCTTCTGGTTGGTATGGTTATCGCATTAATGGCCATGATTATTGATCGCATTACTTTTGGATTGGCACAGCGATCTGGCGTTTATGATCCTAAAGGCAAAGACCTATTTCAACGTTATAAATTATGGCTGATTGCTGGTATTGGCACGGTTATTATTTTTGTGCTTGCGCAGGTCTTTAGTGTTCTTATGGATTGGCCACGTGATATCGTCTGGAGTCCAGGTAGAACGATGAACGATGGGCTCAACTATATTATTATAAATTACCATGCGCAGATTGATGCGTTCAAAACATTTGCATTCTTTTATGTAATGTTACCAATCAAAATTGGGTTGCAGGGTGCCGTTAGCCCGTTCACTTGGGGTTTCTCGCTTACACCGACCCATAACACGATCTATGCCTTGGTGACGGCCTGTTTTTCTTTGTGGTTTGGCCTCCGCGGCAAAACCATGGCAGGGGTTCTGGTGATGTTATTTGCGGTCTTTGTATATTTTGGACTGACCAATATTCCATGGCCTTGCGTGATCTTAATCTATGGAGTGATTGGGTGGAAAGTAGGGGGCCGAAACTTAGGTATTGGGACTATGCTTGGGTTTGGCTTTATGGCGGTAACTGGGAATTGGACTGAGGCGATGCTATCAATTTATTTATGTGGTATTGCTGCCATAATTTCGTTTGTTTTTGGCACGAGTGTTGGCATTTGGGCGGCACATAACGACCGCGTTTCTGCCTTTGTACGGCCTATAAACGATACGATGCAAACCATGCCTCTTTTTGTCATCTTAATACCCTTTATTATGGTTTTTAAAATTGGTGAGTTTACAGGTCTGCTCGCGATCATTGCCTATGCATTTGTGCCAGCTATTAGATACGCTGAGCATGGACTACGCAATCTACCTGAAACTGTGATTGAGGCTGCGGATATGATGGGTGCAACGAAGCGGCAATTGCTTTGGCAGGTCAAAATACCTCTCGCATTGCCAGTGATGATGCTAGGCCTAAACCAGACAATTATGTACGCAATCGCTATGCTCGTCATAGCGGCTTTGGTAGGGACCAACGGGTTGGAGCAAATAGTTTATATTGGCCTAAGTGATGGCAATTTTGGGATTGGCATAATTGCTGGCCTAGGAATGGCAATTATTGCAATCGTTGCAGATCGTATGACACAGGCTTGGAGCCGCGCGCGGAGCGCACAGTTAGGGCTAAATACTTCAATATGAAAAGTAATAATTGGATTGAAGCAAAGCAGAGGATACATCATGAGTGCTCCTAACAAGCTTCCTCTAACAAGTTCCCACTGGGGTACATATCGGGCAAAAGTTAATAATGGCCGCGTTCAAGAGTTGTTAGCCTTTGAGCGCGACACTGATCCCTCTGCAATTGGACAAGGCATTCTTGATGTTCAGGATGGGCCCACGCGTGTTGAAGCGCCGATGGTGCGTAAAAGCTGGTTGGAGGGTGGCCCTGGATGCCGACCCCAGTTACGTGGTGTTGATCCATTTGTCGAAGTTAGTTGGGAAAAGGCACATAAATTGGTAGCGGGTGAACTTGAGCGTGTTCGCACCCAACATGGCAACCAATCTATTTTTGGAGGGTCTTATGGTTGGGCTAGTGCTGGACGGTTCCATCATGCTCAAAGCCAATTGCATCGGTTTCTGAATTGTATAGGTGGCTATACCCGCTCAAAATTTACTTACAGCTTTGCGGCAGCCGAAGCGATGGTCCCTCACATTTTGGGTAGCTTTCGTGATTTTCTGGATACCTGCACAAGCTGGGAATCAATCCGTGAAAATACTAAATTGGTTGTCGCTTTTGGTGGTATGCCGATAAAAAATGGACAAATTAGTCAGGGTGGTACAGGTAACCATGTGCAACGTGACGGTTTGCTTGGTGCTGCTGCAGCAAAAATACACTTTGTAAATATTAGCCCACTCCGCTCTGATTTATTGGAAGAGGTTGGTGGTGACTGGTTAGCGTTGCGGCCTAATACAGATGTGGCTCTTATTTTGGGACTAGCCCATACTTTAGAGGTTGAAGGTCTCAGTGACCGAGACTTCCTAAATCGCTATACAGAGGGTTTTGACAAGTTCCTGCCTTATTTAATGGGCCAGAGTGACGGAGTTGCGAAAACTGCTGACTGGGCTGCAGAGATTAGTGAAATCCCTTCTGAGACGATTCGACAGCTGGCTCGACGTATGGCAGCAGAACGTACAATGATTTCTGTAAGTTGGTCTCTGACCCGCCAAGACCACGGAGAGCAACCGTTTTGGGCAGCTATCATGCTGGCGTCGATGCTTGGGCAGATTGGACTGCCGGGAGGAGGGTTTGGATTTGGCTACAGCGCCATGAATTATGTGGGAAGTCAGCATACAATCATCCCGGGCGTATCATTTCCGCAAGGTCAGAACGCAATTGAAAACTTGATACCTGTTGCTCGAATTTCAGACCTGCTGTTACGCGGAGGTGAGCACTTTGATTTTAATGGAATTAGGTATCAATATCCTGAAACCAAGCTGGTGTATTGGGCAGGCGGCAATCCGTTTCACCATCATCAAGATCTCAACTTATTGATGAAGGCGTGGCAAAAGCCTGACACTATTATTGCCCATGAATGGTGTTGGAATTCGTTGGCAAAGCGGGCTGACATTGTATTGCCTTGTACGACCACATTGGAGCGCCAAGATATCGCGATGACACCGCGCGATCCCTACGTAGTATCAATGTCAAAATTAATAGAACCTAACGGACAGGCTCGTGATGATTACGATATTTTTGCGGGTATTGCTGAAGAGATGGGTGTAGGGGATGCCTTCACTGAGGGGCGCAGCAAGCTAGATTGGCAGCGGTGGATTTATGAACAAACTCAGGATCGGGCACAAGCTGCGAAGATAGATATGCCTAACTATGAAACATTTCTCAAAGACGGTTGGTTCAAACTTAATGACCCTGTGAAGCCTACTGTTATGCTTGAAAGTTTTCGGGAAGACCCTGCAGCTAATCCCTTGGATACGCCAAGTGGACGAATTGAAATTTTTAGCAAAACGGTGGCTGATTTTAGATACGATGATTGTCCCGGGCATCCGGTATGGCAAGAGCCTTATGAATGGTTAGGGCGCGTTGATCCCCGTTGGCCGTTACATTTAATTTCGAACCAGCCTAAAGATAAATTACACTCACAATTTGATCATGGCCAAGTCAGCAGAGCGAAAAAGGTAAACTCCCGGGAACCTATCCATATTAACCCACGCGATGCTGCTGAGCGTCATTTAAAAAATGGTGATGTCGTTCAGGTGAAAAACGCTCGTGGAGCATGTTTGGCAGGTGTTGTAATCGATAAGGCACTACGTGAAGGCGTTGTTCAGATGAGTACGGGAGCCTGGTACGACCCTGAAGATCCTTCAAAACCAAATTCCATTTGCAAGCATGGAAACCCCAACGTCCTTACCCGGGATAAAGGCACCTCAAAGTTGGGACAAGGCCCGACAGCGCATACATGTATGGTTAACGTTGATCTCTATCAAAAATTGCCGCCCAGCGTGACGGCCCATGAGCCACCTGAGATTTTGCGGATAGAAATAACAAAACATAAAGAGAATTAAAAATGAGCAACTTACAAGAAGCCTCCGACTTAGAAAATAATGTATCCATCAGTGCGCGACGCTTTGAGGATTCTCCATATTTGGCCCGTACGGATAGTCCAAAGATGGTGCGTGGCGTTTATGCTGGTCGCTATTTTCCAATTTATTTGGGTGAGGATCCGATAGATAAATATTGGTGCTTGCGTCAAAAGGCAGTAATTTTTGATGTACCAGAAAAACCTGTTGAAATTTCGGGGCCCGATGCTGTCCCCTTCCTAGAGAAAGTACTAGCCCGTAAGATTGCTACAATGACTGAGGGACGTGGCTATTACGCGATTGCCTGTACTCCTCAGGGTGGCGTCTTTATGGACGGTGTTTTGTTCAGGATAGCTGAAAATCGATTTTGGTATGTGCAAGCTGATGGGCCTTTTGAGACATGGCTCTTGGCCCATAGTGGCGGCTTTGATGTGACGATTAGCGATCCTCATTCGAGGGTTTTGCAAATCCAGGGCCCGGCATCGCTCGCAATTATGAGCAAGGCCTCTGGCGGAGCTATTGACGAGACGATGAAATACTTTCGTTCGGGTTATTTTGATTTGGGTGGACAAAGTCTCTACGTCTCGCGGACCGGATTTACCAATGAACTTGGTTTTGAGATATATAGTGATGGTGAAAACACTGATCATCTTGCGCTATGGGATCATTTAATGGCCTGTGGGGAACCACATGGTTTGGAGTTTTCGTCTACTCGAGCTCTTACAATTCGTCGGATTGAGGGTGGAATTCTTGGAAATTTGACTGATATTGATACAACTATGACCCCTTTTGAAGCTGGCCTTGCGCCGTTTATCAATATGGACAAGGGAGATTTTATTGGTCGTGATGCGCTAGTTGGTAAAGATACCCGCACATGTCTTTTTGGGATAACATGTGCTACTGATACGCCGGCCGCTGGTAGCTTGGTAATGGACGGTGATGCGGTGGTAGGTCGAGTTACAGCTGGAGTTCCATCACCGACACTTGGACTTGGCGTGGGGTATGTCGTATTTAAATCACCCGGTAACTGGGTTGATAGGAAGTTATCGTTGTACCTTCCAGACGGTAGCACTCACGAAAGCAACATCGTCGATCTTCCTTTTTTTGATCGTGAAAAAAATATTGTTCGTGGAGTTGATAAAACTATTCCCGAAAGACCAATAACATGAACAATTTCGATATTTTTAAAGCACAAGAGTTTTCCGTCTCCAATTTTTATCAAAACTAAAACACACTATGATTTTAGCTAGCCTAACTTTTTAAAGGATGCCCGATGAGTTCACAAAAATTACGCCCTCGCCGCAGCTTTATTTTTACGCCTGGTCTAAGGCCTGATATGTTTCCCAAGGCTCTGGCCAGTGGCGCTGATATAGTTTGCGTTGAACTTGAGGATGGTATTGCTCCCAAAGACAAGGATGAGGCAAGAAAACATGCATTGGCACTATTTAACACGCCCCAAGCTGACGATGGTGTAGAACGGATTGTGCGGATCAATTCAATGAGGGAGCGCTTTGGCTTGGAAGATGTAAACGCCATCCTTGCTAGTAGCACACCACCACCGGCTCTGATGATGCCAAAAGTTAAAACACCAGATGAAGTCGTGATTTTGGACCAACTTTTAACAGAGGCGGGTCATACCACCCGATTGCACGTAATTATAGAGACTAATGCTGGGCTTGAAGCGGCCTTTGATATTGCGCAGTGCTCTAAACGAATTGATGCGATTTTTTTTGGTGGTGTAGATATGGCCGCTGAACTTCGTTGTCAAAATGCATGGGAGCCATTGTTGTTTGCAAGGTCTCGAGTTGTTCATGCGGCGGCCAGTGCAGAGTGTGATGCAATAGACGTACCTTATCTCGATTTGAATGATCCTGAAGGCATGCGCATTGCAGCCATTCAGGCGAGGGACTTGGGATTTGCAGGTAAAGGTTGTGTGCATCCAAAACAAATTGGCGCGCTGAACGAGGTGTTTACCCCACCTGCTGATCAGATTGCTCGTGCACGAAGGGTTATAAAAGAGTTTGAAGCTGCTGACACTGGCTTATTGGTAGTCGACGGTAAGTTGATCGAAAAACCTGTGTTACGGGATATGAAGCGTATTGTCTCGATTGCTGATAGGATGGGCATTTAGGAGTAGGTATAAATGTGTTATTGGAAAACTCGGAATTTCTTTTGACAAACCAAGGAAAACCCAGTCCTGAGGCCCTTAAAATATTATCAGAGAGCCCACAAGCTGAAGTGGATCGCTCTGCTGAGAGGTTGCCAGAACTACGTGCAAAAACAAAGTCCTCTATTGAGCCAGCAGTTGAGCGTGCAATAATTGCAACTCAAGTCTCAATAAAAACAGTTAGCATCGCAGGGGTGGAGTGCCTCGAAGTTTTACCAAATGGGCCAGCGGCAGATTGGACGATATTGTACTGCTTTGGTGGTGGTTTTGTACAAGGAAGTCCATTTGAAGACCTAACCATTGCCGCACCACTGTGTGCCGTGACTGGCGCAAAAATAATAATACCAAATTACCGACTTGCACCTGAACACCCATGGCCAGCCGCTGTGGATGATGGGTTCTCTGTCTACCAAGAATTATCTAAGCAACCGTTTGCGCTTGTGGGTGAGTCAGCTGGTGGGAATCTTGCATTATCGCTTATGTTAAGTGCTAGTGAAGGCCGGCTGAACTTACCACACGCTGCCGCCCTTCTTTCACCTTGGTGTGATCTCAGCAATTCAGGTGATAGTCAGGAATTTAATAATGGACGTGACCCTACGCTGACCACTCAAGGGTCGAAGGCTGCCGCACGGCATTATGTGGGGAACAATGACCCACATGACCCCTTAATTTCGCCTATAAATGGAATTTTTTCGGAAGGCTTTCCGCCATGCATGATTACAACAGGTACGCGTGATTTACTTCTTAGTCAGGCGGTCAGACTTGCGACTGTGTTGCGTAACTCAGGCGTTCAAGTCGATCTACATGTTTGGGAAGGTTTGTGGCATGTATTTGAATGGGATGACCGACTTCCTGAAGCCAAAAAATCAATTGGTGAAATAGCATTGTTTTTAAGTGATAATTTTAGTTCTTGGAGAGAATAATATACACAAGTATGTACCTGTGTTTTGGAAGTTTGTTATGCCATACGA
>TARA_B110000858_G_scaffold92169_1_pt1 | contig 13555 bp, 12 predicted proteins | sample TARA_B110000858 | Tara Oceans TARA_B110000858 (sample SAMEA4398247) | marine metagenome | biome: Polar Biome; feature: [SRF] surface water layer (ENVO:00010504); material: water (ENVO:00002006), including particulate matter (ENVO:01000060) such as... | depth 5 m | reverse complement strand
AGTCTATCCGCCGTATACCTCGCGTAATTCAGCGACGAACTCTGGCAGCTTCCCAGCCATAATTGCATCACGAATTGACTCCATAATCCTTTGATAATAATGAAGATTGTGGATCGTAGCCAATCTTGGTCCGAGTATTTCCCCACATTTTTCGAGATGCCGAAGGTAGGCCAGCGAATAGTTACTGCAAGTGTAACAGGCGCAATCCGGGTCCGGCGGTGATGTGTCTTCCTTAAATTTTGCGAGACGAATATTGATTTTACCTTTCGATGTGTACAACTGCCCATTACGAGCATGGCGGGTCGGAATCACACAATCGAACATATCAATTCCACGTGATACACCCTCTGCAATATCGACCGGGGTACCAACACCCATTAAATATCGTGGCCTGTCGACCGGCATTTCGGGCATCAACGAATCAAGTACAGCATGTCGCTCGGCTTCGGGTTCGCCAACGGCAAGACCACCAATGGCGTAACCATCGAATCCAATGCCCTCCAAGCCGTCCAAAGACTCGCGACGCAGATCGTCGTACATCCCGCCCTGAACGATGCCAAATAACGCCTCACCACGCTCCGGTTCGGCCATCTTTAGCTCGTCGAATCGAGCTCTGCTGCGAGCCGCCCAGCGTAACGATAGCTGCATCGACTCTCGCGTCTCGATTTGTGTTGCTGGGTACGGCGTGCACTCATCAAAGATCATTGTGATGTCCGCGTTCAGATCGTGCTGAACTTCCATCGATTTCTCGGGTGTAAGAGACACCTCGTCACCATTGACTGGCGAACGGAAACGCACACCCTCCTCCGACAACTTTCTTATCGCGGCGAGGGAAAAGACCTGAAAGCCCCCAGAGTCCGTCAGAATCGGTCGATGCCAGTTCATGAATTCATGCAGCCCACCGTGGGCACGAATTACGTCTGTTCCAGGACGTAACATCAGATGAAAGGTATTACCAAGAATGATCTGTGCACCGTCAGCCGCAACTTCCTCTGGCGTCACACTCTTCACGGTACCGTAGGTTCCTACTGGCATAAATACCGGTGTTTGGATTTCACCACGGCGAAACTTGAGCGTGCCGCATCGCGCAGCACCACACTCATGGCTGATATTAAACTTCACGTGCTTTTATCTGACGTCAGGAACATGGCATCACCGTAACTGAAGAAGCGATACTTCTCACGTACAGCATGTCTATAGGCATCAAGAATTCGATCTTTTCCTGAAAAAGCGGCAACCAACATCAGCAATGACGATTGCGGTAAATGAAAATTAGTAATCATCGCGTCGACCGTACGAAATTTATAGCCGGGCAGAATAAACATGTCAGTCTCACCATTAAACGGCTGTATAGCCCCGCCCGCTGAAGCGCACTCCAATGCACGTACAGACGTCGTACCGATTGCAATCACACGACCACCCAACAACTTTGTTTTGCGCACTGCCTTGCAGCATGCCTCGCTAACCTCTACACGCTCACTGTGCAGTCGGTTGTCTCGAATATGATCTTCACGCAGAGACTGGAATGTCCCAGCTCCGACGTGCAACGTAAGCCAAGAGTGGCGAGCACCCACGTCTCGTGTTTCCTCAAGCATCGCGTTATCAAAGTGTAGTCCGGCAGTCGGAGCCGCGATGGCACCGGGATCCTTCGCATAAACCGTTTGATAGCGCTCGATGTCCGTGGCGTCCGCGGCTCGACCAAGATATGGGGGCAACGGCACCTCTCCATGGGCCTCAATAAATTGCAAGGCGTCAGTCGAAAACCGCAGCTCAAAAAGGTCGCCACTGCGCCCCAGAACATCGACCTTAACGTCATCCGCAAGCAATAATCGTCCGCCCGGTTTTGGTGTCTTGCTGGCTTTGACGTGAGCGAGCACAATACGATCACCTTGCACACGCTCGATCAATATTTCTGCTCGGCCGCCGGTCTCTTTGGTCGCAGCTAAACGCGCTTTAATAACACGCGTATCATTGAAAACGAGTAGATCATTTGGGCGAAGTAAACCCGGAAGCTCGCTGAATACCCGATCGCTTATGCCATCATCGAGCGCCAACAAACGACTGCCGCGACGGTCCGCGGCAGGGTATTGGGCGATCAACTCGTCGGGAAGATCGTAATCAAAGTCTGAAATCAACATGGGCGCGCATGTTATCAAAGCTATACATGCCCTTCTATGCATCAAGTGCCCTGAAGGAAATTTGCCTGTAGCACTCGGGCGCAGCGGCGAATATACTGTGCGCCGTTCGAGCCGGGTAGTACCTGCCGAACGTACCCATCGCAATGTGCCGGGGTGGCGGAACTGGTAGACGCGCCGGATTCAAAATCCGGTTTCTTCGGAAGTGGGGGTTCGATTCCCCCCCTCGGCACCATTAGTACCAACGGCTCTAGCCGTTCTTGGTTATTTTTATTCTGCGGTTACTGTTTAGTTTGCTTCCGCGCAGCTTACGCGCAACGAAACATACTCGATTCAGGCGGCCGTCAGAATCGAAAATAAGCTTAGCCCCGCTATCCAACTTACCTAGCTATCTTCTTGTGGATTCTAGTTCGGTCTAGTATCTTTTCCACGGTCTGGAATCGAGTTCAATATATAGTTTCTTTGGAAGTGGACGTCCAATATCCCCCTTCGACACCATCTTGGAATTAATGTAAATGATGAATTATTGTCCAAGCTGTGGGGGCGCTGTCAGCCGCAAAATCCCCAAAGGCGATAATCGCGAACGCGCGATCTGCGATACCTGTGAAACGGTGCATTATCAGAACCCATTGATCGTGGTCGGCTGCATCGTCGAGAGCAAAGGTAAAATATTGCTTTGCAAGCGATCAATTGAACCGCGCTATGGCTACTGGACTATCCCGGCTGGCTTCATGGAGTTAGGTGAGACTCTGGCCGGTGGGGCCGCTCGGGAGACGCTTGAGGAAGCGTGTGCCAATGTCGAAATCAGTCATCAGTGCGCATCCATCGATGTACCCGATGCAGGACAGGTACACATCTTCTTTTGCGGCAAGCTGAAGGGGGGCTATGGCGTCGGAGAGGAAAGCTTGGACACCCAGCTATTTAGCGAAGAGGAGATTCCTTGGGATGATCTTGCCTTTCACAGCAGCCGCTTCGCGCTCAAAAAATACTTCGAAGACCGCGGCGAGAATAATGGCGTTCACTTTCACGAACTGAGACGCTCGAAGTCTTAAGTCTATTTGGTTGTGGCTGCTATCGGCTCTAATATCTGTAGGCGGCTGACTAGAGCTTCTGGTGGAAGGTAGCCACTGACTAGGGTGCCGTTTTCAAACACGATGGTGGGCGTACCGGTAAGACCAACACTTTGTCCAAGCATGTATTGCTCAGAGATCGCCGACATATCGCATTTATTCGTATCAAAACTGCGGTCCAGCTTGGCTGCCGTCAGCGCGGCACTTCGATCTCGAGCACACCAGACATCTTCTGACGTATTCCATGAGCGTGACGCCGGTCCACTTCGCGGGTACAACATATAACGAATTTCGATCCCAGCAGCGAGATACTCATCGATCTGGCTATGCAGTTTGCGGCAGTAGGTGCAGTCAATGTCCGTAAATATTATTACCCTGTGCTTCACAACTTCGGGCGTAAACAATATGAACTGATCTTCTTTCACTGACGACATCAGAGCGCGACGAGAATCTGTCCGTGTGACCTCACTCAGGTTGATCTGATTATCCAGATCGATCATATCGCCCTGTAGCAGGTAGCGCCCGTCCTTCGATACGTAGGCAACAACCGAGTCTTTCTGCACTGTGTACCAACCATCGACCGGACTAGTATTAATATGCTCCGGCCCAATTTCCTGGAACATCACGTTCATTTTGGCCCGAACCTCCTCTAGAGCGGGATCCTCGGCTGCGAACGCAGACACCCCATTCATCGCAGTGATAACAAGAAGGGAATAGAAAATTTTCATGGCACGACTCATATAAGTAAGGCTCCTGAGAGACTAAGACCCTGAACGTAGAACCTATATTATATCGACTGGTTACACGAGCAAGGCGAGTCTATCAGAGGTACCGACACTGCCGATACGGTTTAACCTCGCGGATGATGCTCGCCATGCAAGTCTTTTAGCCGCTCGCGCGCTATGTGCGTGTAGATTTGCGTAGTCGACAGATCACTATGACCCAGCAGCATCTGAACAACACGCAAGTCGGCACCTCGGTTCAAAAGATGCGTGGCAAACGCATGACGCAAACTATGCGGTGATATTTTCTGGCGCACGCCGGATTTTTCAGCATAGCGCTTGATAATGTGCCAGAACGCCTGGCGAGTCATGCGGCTGCCGCGACGCGTTGGGAATAGGTAATCAGTCTGTCGCTCAAGAAGGATCTCCATCCGCGGGCCGTTGATGAACCCCCTCAGCCAGCGCTGCGACTCCTCACCGATCGGAATTAAACGCTCATGATCCCCCTTGCCAATGATGCGGAGTACACCTTGATTGAAGTTGATTTGCGATTGCTTGATGTTGATAAGCTCGGAAACCCTAAGTCCCGTCGCATATAACAGCTCAAGCATTGTTCGATCACGATGGCCAAGAGGTTCATCTATATTCGGTGCACTCAATAATGAATCGACCTCTTCTTCAGTCAAGGTCTTTGGCAGCGAGCGGCCGATGCGCGGCATTTCAATATCAGCCGTCGGATCGTTACTGCACGATCCCTCACGCTGTATGTAGCGAAAAAATCGTCGAAAACTGGAAATCTGCCTAGCAGTGGATCTAGGTTTAGCGCCACTTTCGACACGCCTGGTAATGAAGTCGAGCAAGTCAGGCTTCTTGGCACCATCGATACTCTTGCCAGATTCGGCCAGAGATCGAGCCAATGTCATGAGATCAGCGCGATAAGCTCCGAGGGTATTCTTCGACAGCCCCCGCTCCATCCAGACGGCGTCAAGAAATTGATCCACGAGCTCTTCTGAACGAACGATGATCAGCGATTCAGGAGTGTTTTTTTTGTTACTATTACTCATAATATCCGTCCTCCCTGGTCACGCAATCCATGACGTCGATACTGCTGCCAACCGCACTGTCCTACTGGTATTATACGCCGTTACGAATCCCGATCAGAATTTCGATGCACCGCCAAAGCAAGGGATGTATCACGGATAATGGGCATGGGGCGTGACCGCTATCACGGAAACTAGAAGGCGTTAACATAAAGTGAACTGGGTCACATTTGTCGCGCGAATCCTTTGGGGACTCTGGGCCTGGCTCAGCTTCACACTAGCCTGCGTTTTTTCACTCATAGTGGCATTGATCGTCCCTGGGCCTCACCAGCGGCAGCGATTAGTCACTCATGCGTCCAGAATAATCTTTGTACTGTCCGGCGTAAAGGTCTCGGTCCGCGGAATCGACAATTTACCATTGGGCAGCTGCGTAGTGGTCGCAAACCACGCCAGCTATATTGATGGCATCCTATTGAAGGGCTATTTACCACCGCGATTCAACTTCGTAATAAAAGGCGAAATGCGGAATATTCCACTGGTTCATTTCCTGCTGCACCGCTCAGGCGCGAAGTTCGTTGAACGCAAGGAAGCAATCGGCAGCAGCCGGGATGCCAGAAAGCTTGTCAAAGCCGCACAAGGCGGTGAGTCTCTTGGTTTTTTCCCGGAAGGCACCTTTATCCTCGAGCCGGGCGTTGGACGTTTTCGACCGGGCGCCTTCGTTGCGGCTCTAAAAGGTGAGATGCCGATCGTCCCAATCGCTATTTCCGGGTCTCGCAGAATGCTGCCCTCCGGAAAGCTATTACCGCGGCCATCTGACCTCGTCATCGACATACTCCCAGCTATCGCGCCGGGCGATGCTAGCTTCGAGTCGTCCAAGAAACTGGCTGAGGCCTCTCGTCAACAGATTCTTGCCGCACTCGATGAACCCGATCTGCTTACCGATGAAGAATAGATCAGACTACCCTCTTCTTTTATATACCTTATAAAGCTGCGGTTTGAATCGCGGCGTAGCATCTCTTTGTATTAGTGGCGATGAAACTATTGTCATTAGAGTTGAAGTTAATCAGGAAAAATTATGGATATCGCAAGTGCAAAAGCCGTCATTACAGGTGGCGCCTCAGGACTCGGATTCGCAACCGCCGAGCGAATCATCGCCGAAGGTGGCCAGGTCGTCCTCATGGACGTCAACGAAGAGCAGGGTGAGGTACGAGCGGCCGAACTCGGCGATCGAGCACTGTTTCTTCACACCGACGTCTCTGATGAGAGCAATGTTAAAACGTCTATCCAATCAGCCAATGAATTCATGAGCGGTATTACTCTCGCGGTAAACTGCGCTGGCATTGCCACAGCGAGTCGAACGCTCGGCCGCGAAGGTCCATGGCCAAGCGACAATTTCAATCGCGTTATACAGATCAACCTGGTCGGCAGCTACAACGTCACGAAAGAGGCTGCAGCCGTAATGCAACTGAATGACCCAAACAACGAAGGTGAGCGAGGAGTGGTCATCAGCACCGCATCAATTGCCGCGTTCGAAGGCCAGATCGGCCAGGCCGCGTACTCAGCATCGAAAGGTGGAGTTGTCGGCATGATGTTGCCACTTGCGCGTGAGTTCGCTCAATTTGGCATTCGCGTAAACACGATCGCGCCGGGCATTTTCATGACCCCAATGCTGGCCGGTATGCCGGAAGATGTTCAGGACTCACTCGGCCGCCAAATCCCCTTCCCACCAAGGCTCGGTCGGCCAGAAGAGTACGCAGACACGGCAATATTTATTTACGGCAACGCGGTCGTCAATGGCGAGACCATCCGTATTGACGGCGCGATCCGAATGCAACCAAAGTAAGTGTGGCTACATATTCGAATAATTAGGTCCGCCACCGCCTTCAGGAACTGTCCAGACGATGTTTTGCTTGGGGTCCTTGATGTCGCAGGTTTTACAGTGAACACAGTTTACCGCGTTGATCTGAAATTTCTTCTCGTCGCCCTCTTCCACGATTTCGTATACACCAGCCGGGCAATAAAGTTGAGCCGGCTCTCCGAATTCCGGGAGATTGTAAGACAATGGAATTGAATCGTCTTTGAGTCTTAAATGTGATGGCTGATCTTCTTCGTGGTTGGTGCTGGATAAGAATACTGACGAAAGACGATCGAATGTGAGCTTGCCATCCGGCTTGGGATACTCGATTACCTTTGCCTCGGACGCTTTCGTTAACGATTCATGGTCCGGTTCTCTATTGCGCCATGTGAACGGAAGCTTACCGAAGAAAATATTTTGATCAATAAAGGTAAATGCGGCGCCCCAGAATGTTCCCAGCTTATGCAGGCCCGGACCGAAATTTCTGCCTTTATATAACTCCTTGTACGCCCAAGACGCTTTAACACTCTCTTCAAAATCGGATAATTCTGCAGCTGCAGCATCGCCTTTTGCCAGTGCTTTTTGCACACTTTCGGCAGCCAGCATTCCGGTCTTGATTGCAGTGTGTGCACCCTTAATTTTGACGCCGTTGAGGAAGCCCGCAGCGCAACCGATTAACATGCCGCCGGGAAAGGTCAGCTTCGGAAGTGACTGCACTCCGCCCTTGTTGACCGCTCGTGCGCCGTACGCAATTCGTTTGCCACCTTCAAGGTATCGTCTAATTTTCGGGTGTCGCTTCCAGCGCTGGAATTCTTCGAACGGCGATAAATGCGGATTCCTGTAATTCAATGCGATGATAAATCCAGCAAAAACCTTATTGTTTGCGGCATGATAAAGGAATCCACCGCCCTCAGTATGAGGGTCCAGCGGCCAACCCACTGTATGCACAACAAGACCTTCCTCATGTAACTCGGGGTCAACTTCCCAGACCTCTTTAATGCCAAGGCCATAGTGTTGAGGATCCGCATTTTCGCGCAGATCGAATTTATCCATGACCTGTTCGCTTAAATTGCCACGTACGCCTTCTGCGAAAATAACGTATTTGCCCAGCAATTCGTAGCCGGCCTGGAAGTTCGGCTTTTGCACGCCATCTTTGCCGACGCCCATATCGCTTGTCGCTACGCCGGTCACGCGGCCATCGTCGTCGTAAAGAACTTCCGCCGCTGCAAACCCTGGAAACACGTTGACGCCCATGTCTTCTGCCTGCTCGCCCATCCACTGGCAAAGCTGGCCGAGGCTGATTATGTAGTTACCATGATTGTGCATCGGTCTTGGAAGGAATGGTCCAGGAACAGGCATCGCACCCGTTTTACTCGTAAGATAATGCACCCGGTCACCTGTGACAGCCGTCTTCACCGGTGCACCTTTTTCCTGCCAATCGGGAAAAAGCTCGTTGAGCCCGGTCGGCTCAAATACATTGCCCGAGAGAATGTGTGTGCCAATTTCGGAGCCCTTCTCTACCACAACGACTGACAGGCTTTCATCCAACTGCATCAATCTGCAGGCTGCGGCCAAACCTGCCGGCCCACCGCCGACAATAACGACGTCAAATTCCATTGATTCGCGTTCGATTACTTCAGACATCGGTCTTGCTTCCCCATATGATTCAGATGGATTGTAACAGTGCTTGTGGCGGCTGCATTTCGAGCGATGTAATCTTACTGAGTCAAAACAACGTCGAAAATAAAGGTTAAAGGATAGATTGGATATTCGCCAAGCATATAAAGACAGCCTTGCCCGCGAGGGGCATGTCGACGATCCCGCTCAAATCGCTCTTATCAGCCGCCTAGAAATACTGCAGCGACGTCTAGAAACTCAGAAACCACAACGAAATGGACTGCTTCGCTTCCTCTCCCGTCGCAATCAAATGGATCAACGTAGCATCAATGGGCTTTACATCTGGGGAGGCGTTGGGCGCGGCAAGACCTTCTTGATGGATCTATTTTTCGACAGTCTAAGCGTGAAGCGCAAGAAGCGCATTCACTTTCATCGCATGATGCATGGCGTACATGAGCGCCTATATGCGCTTGGCGACGTCGAGGACCCCTTAGATCGTGTCGCTGAAGATATTGCCGCGGAAACTAAGGTGTTGTGTTTTGATGAATTTTTCGTCAGCGATATCGCGGATGCCATGATCTTGGGGCGGCTGCTCGACGGTCTTTTCCGACGCGGAGTCACTCTTGTAGCAACCTCAAACTTCAAGCCAGATGATCTGTACAAGGATGGCCTTCAGCGAAATCGATTCATGCCAGCTATTTCGCAATTAAAGATACATACAGATGTGATACAGCTGGACAGTGGCACGGACTACCGACTGCGCCTCCTGCAGCAAGCGGGCACGTATCTGGCGCCCAATGACAAGATGGCGCGTCAAAAACTGCGCTTCTACTTTGATGAGTTAGCGACCAGCGAAATTCGCGAAAACCATGGTCTCGCGATCAACGGCCGCCGAATATCGGCGCGTCGCTGCGCAAAAGGTATTGCATGGTTCGACTTTTCCGACCTATGTGATGGACCGCGAAGCCAGTCAGACTACATCGAGATTGCTCGCTGGTATCCGAGTGTTATCGTTTCAAGTGTGCCACAGCTCGATGCGATGCGTGAGGATCAAACCCGTCGCTTTATAGCACTGGTGGATGAATTCTACGATCGGCGCGTGAAGCTCATTATTTCGGCGGCCGTAGCGGCCGAACACCTGTATACCGGCAAGCGCCTTATGTCCGAGTTTGAGCGTACCGTCAGCCGATTAATCGAGATGCAATCTGAGGAGTATCTCGCCCTACCGCATCTCGCATGATAACTTCTGCGTATGGATGATGAATTACGCCTAGAAAATTTCTTACCGTATCGATTGGCTGTTTTGTCCAACACCGTTAGTACGACCGTCGCCAGAGCCTACGACAAGAGATTCAATGTCTCGATTCCGGAGTGGCGGGTCATCGCAGTGCTCGGTCGATTCCCAGGATTGTCTGCGGTCGAGGTTGCCGGACGAACGTTGATGGATAAGGTGGCCGTAAGTCGAGCTGTGACCAAACTCATCAAGAACGGCCGAATCGATCGAGACTTTGCGGATGCTGACAAACGCCGATCCATCTTAAATCTCTCCGAGGATGGCAAGCAATTGCATGACGAAATCGCGCAGCTCGCGCTCGAGTTCGAGCGGGACTTGCTACAAGGGTTCAGCACGGAAGAGATGGAAAATCTGAACGGCATCATGGAACGATTGCTGGCACGTGCAAGCCTGATTGGATCCCCCTAACTCCTATCGACCAGTCGCACATTTTGGGTTCCAAATATTTTTTTCGGCGCGGTCAATCGGAGTAACAAGGTGACATATACAGAACAACGCATAGTCGGCGGCATGAAACAGATTATCGTGGGTGGAATCATTGCAGATTGAATGAAATAGAATTACGCGATGAAGTCGATTTTGCTACGCTCGCAGTCGCCACGCAGGAATTGCGTGACCTCATTTTAAGTTAAGCGCGGCCCATTATCAGGGCCATCAACACTGGAGTAGAAATGGCTGGCAAGCTCGTTTTGTGTCGTCACGGTCAAAGTGACTGGAATCTAAAGAATCTTTTCACCGGTTGGACGGACGTCGATCTCACAGAAAAGGGAAATCAGGAAGCTATAGAGGCCGGTCAACTTCTCAAGGAACTCGGTTTTGAGTTCGATATTGCCTACACCTCGGTACTCAAACGGGCCATTCGCACCTTATGGCACATCCAGGATCAGATGGACCTCATGTGGATACCCGTTATTCGGGATTGGCGCTTGAACGAACGTCATTATGGTGGGCTCCAGGGCCTGGACAAGGCGGAGACGGCGGCGAAGTACGGTGACGATCAAGTGCACATCTGGCGTCGCAGTTACAATATTCCGCCACCCGATCTGGATGCAGACGATGAGCGCAATCCGGCACACGATCCTCGTTACGCTGGAATTGAAAGCCTTCCAGCAACTGAATCGCTAGCTACAACTCTGGACAGAGTGATGCCCTGCTGGAATGACGTCATCGCGCCGGATCTTCGCGCGGGCAAAAATGTCCTGATCGCAGCTCATGGCAATAGTCTGCGAGCACTGGTTAAGATGCTGGACAACGTTTCCGACGAAGAAATTACCGGATTTAATATTCCGACGGCCATTCCATTGGCCTATGAGCTGGACGACCAATTACAGCCTGTCTCCAGAGAGTTTCTGGGTGATACCGATGCGATCGCAAAAGCGGCGGCGGCTGTAGCCGCTCAAGGAAAATCCAGCTAGACAGATTTAGTTTTGAGAGCCCGGTTTGGAGCGTGGTTTCCATTGGTCCGGATCGACAACACGCATCAAACCTTCTTGCGCCGTTGACGCTATTAAACGTCCGTCTTGACTGAAAATCTGTCCTCGAGCCAGCCCGCGCGCGCCGGATGATACCGGACTGTCCATTGCGTATAGCAGCCACTCGTCCATCTTGACCTCGCTGTGAAACCAAAGCGCGTGATCGAGGCTCGCCATGATTACGCTGCCGCGTGTAAAAGACAGTCCATGCGGTAGCGTCGCTACTCCAAGAAGTTCGTAGTCGGACACGTAGGTCAGCAGGTTTTGATGCAAGACCGGATTGTCGGGCAGTGCGTCGACTGCGCGTATCCAGACGTGCTTCCTCGGCGGCGATTTCTCGGGCACCTCGAAGTCGACCGGCTCTACATGACGAAACTCAAAGGGTCGCTTATCCGTTAAGAACCGTCGCATTTTTGAAGGAATGAACTCGAGCATATCTTTCGCGACTTCCGTGAGATCCTTTAAGCCGTCCGGACCCGGAACGTCTGGCATTTCTGCTTGATGTGAAAGGCCTTCCTCCGGAACCTGAAACGATGCTGCCAAATTCAGTATGGGTCGACCGTGCTGAATGGCGACTACGCGACGATTTGAGAAGCTACCCCCATCACGCGCACGATCGACTTCGTAAATGATGGGTGAATTAACGTCGCCACGACGCAGAAAATATCCATGCAATGAATGTGCTACGCGACCTTCTACCGTATTCTGTGCCGCGGACAGTGCTTGGCCAACTACCTGCCCACCGAATACCTGTGGGCTGCCAATGTCACGACTATCGCCGCGAAAAATATTCTCTTCGATACGCTCAAGACGCAGGAGCCCAATAAGATCTTCTAGTATCGGATGCATACAGATTAGCTGCCTGTGCGGCCGCTATCCACAGCGATTCCGGTGTCGCTGACAAATTTAGCCTGCGCGCGCACTGCTCCGCCAATACCGCTGCCAGCATTTAATATCGACGTATTTAGGACGCAGAACCGTAAAAGTTCAGTCATTAGATGCTTTTTACAGGGTTTTTCCACTATTTATCTCGTTTACTCGGTCGAAAACTGTAGTATCCTAAATTAGCATCGATGTAGGCCCGGGGGCCATATTATCCTTGCAACCGACTGTACGTACAATTCCATTTTAGGGGGGGAGACATGAAATTGACCGGATCTAGCTTACACAAACTCGGGCGTGAGTTTTCAATTGCGCTTACTGTAATCGCTGTTTCGAGTGCAGGAACAAGTGCACTTGCTCAAGATAACGAACCGTCGTATATAGAAGAAATTGTCGTGCAGTCTCAACGTCGCGACCAGAATCTGTCCGATGTTCCATTATCCGTGACGTTAGTATCCGGCGCCGAGATCGAAGCGTCAGGCATAAAAGACATGTTCAATATGCAACAGAACGTGCCGGGTTTGACCGTCGGCCAAAGCCAAACAACCACTTCTTCCAATTTCTCCATTCGAGGTATCGGCAGTAGTGCCAACAACTTCGGCGTTGAATCTTCAGTAGGTCTATACGTCGACAACGTTTACCGATCCCGACAAAGTTCGATGATCAACGAGTTGGTCGATATTGAAGCTGCTGAGGTTTTGCGCGGTCCTCAGGGAACGTTATTTGGCAAAAATACAGCCGCCGGCGCAATCCTGCTTCGAAGCGTCGCACCGGACTCTAGCTCTGCAAATGCCTTCATCAATTATACGTCTGGCAACTACGGACTAGACCGATTTTCGGCGGCGACCAACATCAACTTAACCGACAGGCTAACCTTTCGCGGTACTATATTCTCATCACAGAGAGACGGCTATGTCAGCGATGCCGTCCTGGGCGACGACCTTTACAACGATCGAGATCGCTCCGGACTGCGCCTGCAATTGGGCGTCAATGACCCCAGCGATGATTTCAATATGCGGTTAATCGTCGATTACGCGGAAGTTGATGAGGTCTGCTGTGCCGCGGTCTCGCGCATCGATGGCATATTCTCACAGGCAAGCGTACCGGCATTCCCCGCTCTGGTGCCAGGATCTGATGCGGCGCTACTTACTTTGGGTGGCACAATATCGTCGAGCTACCCTTACTCCCAAGCGCTCTTAAATGGCGCTTTAGGAGCAGCCGCGGCAAACGTCAGCAACGTCCCCTTTGACCAATACCGTATCACGCAAAATTATACGCCAAGATCAAAGAACAGAGATAAAGGCATATCCCTCGAAATAAACAAAGGGGTAGGCGATTTGACGTTTTCGTCAGTGACTGCGTATCGCTATTTTGATACCTATGACGAAATCGATGCCGACTTCACCAATGTCGACGTGTTGAAGCGCATTAATAAAAGTGGAATGAATTCGATGTCACAAGAATTTAA
>TARA_B110000858_G_scaffold58337_1_pt1 | contig 13576 bp, 13 predicted proteins | sample TARA_B110000858 | Tara Oceans TARA_B110000858 (sample SAMEA4398247) | marine metagenome | biome: Polar Biome; feature: [SRF] surface water layer (ENVO:00010504); material: water (ENVO:00002006), including particulate matter (ENVO:01000060) such as... | depth 5 m | reverse complement strand
ATTGTTATAAGTGGAGAACACGAAATAACAAATGAATACACATCTAGTAGAAATATTAAAGCAATGATAACACGTGGTATACACCCATGTACTATTCATGCTGATAATTGTACTCACTTAGATTTAGACGACATAAGTGTTACTGAAGATATGTTCGAAGGTGTTGAAACTTATATCATCGATCATTCGGAAGTTTTAATAGAAGCATTAACAAGTGGAAGTACTGGAGTACCTAAGTGCATACAACACACTCATAAAAGTGTAGAAAGTGCAACAGACGACAGTATAAGACTTTATTGGAAAGAAGCAAACACAAGTTGGTTTTTCCATAACATTGTTCACTTAGGTGTGAGCAGTGTTTACTTTTTTCCTGCATTGTTTTCAAGTAAACGGATTGTACTACCTAGACTAGACAATCCTTATAACGCAGAAGATTTAGACAAGTACAAACCGGATATGATGTTAATTTTTCCGGTGCATTTTCAATTATATGCAAAGCAAGGAATACACTTGCGTAACTTCGATTATGTTAAATGGGTTTTAACTGGCGGTAGTGTAATAGACAATTCGTTTATTAGAAGGTTGGTTAAGAATCAAGGCGTAGAAAAAGTTGCAGTAATATATGGACTTACTGAATGTTTACCACCTTTAATACATAAAGTCGTTGACAAGCACAACTTAGACTTGTATAATAGTAAAGAAATGGGAAGTATAGTCGACAACACAGGCAGTTACGATATTAACGAAAATGAGATACTTACAATCGAAGGTAGTAGTCATATGTGCAAAAGCATTAATGATGAATCTATAGATGTATTTGTTACTCAAGATATTGTAAGTGCTGACACAGATACATTTTATTTTGAAAAACGCAATAGCGACTTAATAAGAATTGACGACCAACTAATTAATCCACAACAACTTGTACCAAATTGGTTAGAAGGATACTGTTGTGTGTTTAGCATATCTCAGACACACGTTGTAGTGGTTATGCAACATAAAGACGTGAATGTAAAACAGTTAGTTCAGAAGTTGGCTGACAACGGTATATCGGTGGATAAATTAGTTACACACATCGAGCTTAACGTTCTAGGAAAGCCGAACATCAATAAGTTAAAGGGAATCTATGAAAAGGGCAATTAAGGCACATCTAAAAGAAGCCGGAAAGACCTATTATGAGCATACCAAGTTTGCCGTCGTGGCAGGATTGGATTTGATACTTACAGGTATCATTAGCATCATACACGGTTTTGTTCCAACATTATTTCCTTTCTATGCAGAAAAAAAGATTGACGAGTACCACCAAAAGGTGTTACTATTAAACATACATAGGAAGAAGAATGCCAAACAAGCAAAAAGCAAAAGGAAGTAATTGGGAAAGAGACGTTGCACGTTTCTTATCCGATTTATACAACGAATCTTTTATTAGAGCTCCGGGCTCAGGCGCTTATGTAGGCGGACAAAATACTGTTCGTAAAGAAGTATTACACGAAGGTCAAATACGTGGATTTAAAGGAGATATTATTCCTGGACAATCGTTTCCAAAATTTAATGCGGAATGTAAATCGTATAAAGACTTTCCATTTCATCAACTGCTCACACACGAAAAGGTTCGTATGCTGGAGGACTGGCTGGACCAATTAATGGACGCGGCAGATGATGGCGACTTCAATATTTTAATAATGAAGTTTAATAACAAAGGCAAATTTATAGCAACCCCAGGCGCACATCAACTCATCACATCACGGCAATTCACATACAATTCCCCAAAACACAAAACATGGCATATCACAGGCTTCGACGAATTCTTTCAAAGAAACGCAGACAGAGTTAAGACTCTGTGTGCATAGGCACAAAATCAGCAATCATTATGGCAAATCAATTAGCACATAAGGTTAGTGGGCCAGTTTAACTATCCACTGTGGAAAAAGTACCCGTAAAGGGACACACGCAACATACCGATCAACACTCCAGAGAGTGGAAGCCATCAAACAAATTGGGCTCACCGGTTAGTATAGTACGATTGCTAACGTATGACAAACGCATATAACTCTTAAAAACTATTTCAATCGGAACGAGGAAATAGACTACGAAAGTAGGATCAGTGTAAGTGTGGGAAAGACTAGAACCCATAGAGTTGCGATAAAATACTTACTTCCAATAGTCGGGCTGTGGCGAACTCACATGAAGGCATTTGACGGAACCGTAAGTGGTTCCGTCTGACTGAAACAATCTACATGATGACTATCGCTTCGCTCTTATAATTAATATGTATTAAAAAGTATATTGTTTAATATTCAGTTATTCAATTAATAGTATTATCTACTAAAAACTCTAAAAGAAAATTAATAACGAACGATAGTGAAGTTATTAGATATACGAAGTATATCTTTTAGTAATCTTATAAAATGTTTATGGATGTAAGTGATTATAATGTATAGTCATGAACATATTAGATTAAAGGTAATCCAGTTTTCTGAGTTGTCTTAATATTCTCTTCGATAACACCAGATATATCCTTCATATCATTCCGTGACAAGTTATAGGCTTGATCCAAGTGTATTCCACCTCTCATATACCATACTATTCTCGCCAATTCTTTTTTAAGATTTTGGGCTTCCTTGTCATAGTCTTTAACTAACTGTCCGATCTCATCGTTAGCGAGACTCAGAAGCCTTAGGCGAAAAAATTGGAATTGTCGAACATAATTGGAGTACTTAAATGTGCTTCACAATTAGTGCATTCGCCTTCAAACTGTTTGAAAGAGTTCTTATCTTTTTGTCCATCTAGATGATCTTGTATTGCACTAAATGTTTTTCTGTCGACATTTTGTACAAACTCAGCAATGTGAGCTCTGTCTTCAGTTACGCCATTCGGACTTTCAACTTTACATATTGTTTTACCAATTAAGTCAACTGTTAATGCAGTAAGTCTTAAGAATGCATCTTGAAACATTTCACGTTTCTTTTCATCATCTAGACTTTCGTTGTTAACGATTTTCATAATCTTTGATTCTTCAAAGTTACGCAAACTTTCAGCATTTAGTTCTTGGTAAGTTAGTGGCTTAAATGTAAGTTTTAAATCACCAATTTCTAAATCTTCTTCGAACTTCCAGTCCTTAGTCTGATCCATTAATGCAGTTAAGTCGATTCCAAACTCGTTTTGTGTTTGGCACTTGTTACAAGTGATTTGTATGTCCATTTGCTCACCATAAGTGGCAATACGCACACCGATTAATAATGTGTCCATATCAATGCTAGGAATTTCCCAAGCATTGTTAATAGCAGGCACACAACTTTGTATCACTTCAACGGTACTTGCACCGTTAAGTAATGCGTCTGGTGTTTTTAGGACTAACTCGTCCCTAGCAGTCATTGGGAAAATCCCAAGTTCGCCGTTAGGTGGCAAGTCTAAAACACCATGTTTGTAGTACTTTCCCTTACTAGGTAGTGACAAGTAAACTTCTGGTTTACGAAAATACCCTACCAAAGGGTTTTGATTGTTTTCCATGTTTTGACTCCGATAAATAAACATATAATAGTGTTATCACTATAATACTTATAAAGTATTTATCTGGGTATATAATGGCAGTTGAAATAGACATAGACAATAATACAGTCACACTTAATAATGTTGCTACTGAAGAAACATTAAAGAGACTTGTTGATAAAATGGAAGCATCATCTTCTGGTTCTACCGGAGCCAAGAGTTTTAAAGATGCTCTCAAGAATACCAACGAACAAGCGAAAAGTAGTAAGAAGCTCAATGTAGAGCTTAAAGGTCTTACTAAAAGTGCTGACGATTTAGCAGAAGAATTAGACGATGCGGGAAAAAGTGCTGGTAGTTTTGGTTCAAAACTAGGAGGCATGGCTGATAAAGTCATGGGAGCAGTTGAAGACGTTGTTAAATTTGGTGCAAGTACAGCCGGCGTTGGACTAAACATGAGAGACATGGGCACTGCCGTTGACAAATTGGCAAGTGCAATACCATATGCCGGAGGTGCATTAGGTGCCGCGGGCGGAGCCGTTATTGCTCATACAGCCAACTTATCAGATTCATTTGACCAACTATCCAGAAGTGGTGCGGCATTTTCCGGCAACTTATTTGATATTGAGAAAGCCGCGGCGGCAAGTTATTTAAGATTAGAAACTTTTACAGGAATCGTTAGAGAAAACTCAGCAAGTTTGGCTGTCTTTGGTGGTACTGCTAGATTAGGTGCTAAACGATTTGTAGACATTAATGTCGCAATGAATGAACTATCACGTGACAAATTAAGATACTTAGGTATCAGTGCTGAAGAAAGTGCTGAAATGCTTGGCGAATATATTACGATGCAACAACGTAATACTGCATTTGCAAATATGTCTACTAGACAACAAGCAATGGCGGCGGCAAACTATTCAGAAGAAATTACAAAACTTGCTACACTAACTGGACAAGACAGAAAAGCTCTTGCAGAAAAAATGGCAAGAAACAAACAAGAGGCTAACATTGAATTAATGTTATCTGAAATGTCTGTTACAGGAAACACAAATACTAGAAATTCATTAGAGCTATTAAGAGATAAATTTGGCGATGTACCAGGAGCAATGGATCTTGTTCTTCGTGGTATGCAAGGACTATCAGTAGGTGCAACAGCAGAAGGTAACTTACTATTACAAAGTCCGATGGGAGAAGAGCTTAACAAACTTGGTCTTTCAATGCGTAACGGTACTGTTAAGTCAGAGGATGTTGTTAAGAGAATGGGTGCAGTTTATGATGCACAAAATAGCCAGTTCAAAGGAATGCGTGACTTACAAGGATTTAGTCCAATAGCAGACCAAATGAACAAAAGTGTACTAGCACTACAAGGTGTTAACCAACAGTACAAAGTTATTAGTGAAACATTTAAAGGTGACATGGATGCTTACAGTAAGTCATTAATACCTGAACCTGCTCCAGAAACTAAAACTGTAAAAGACGCACAAATGTTAATCGAAGACTTGGGTAAAACAACAAGACTTGGAATGAACAAAGTTGCACAAGCGGCTATTGGAAGCATGGGAACAATCGTTGGCAAACTAAAAGATTTAGTTGACGGTGTTGAAATGAAACCAGAAGAGAAAAAAGCCTTAACCGACTTTAAAGACAATGTTGTATTGGCAGGCGGTGCGGCAAGTGGGTTCGCAAAAGCGGCAAACAAAGCATCATTAAGTTTAGGTCAAATGGCAGTTAAACACGCAGACGAATTTGCAGTTGCATCTAAGACTGTAGCAAATTCACTTGTTGCAACAACTAAAGCCACTAAAACAGCAATAGACACTGCAACAAAAACTGCCGTTGCGGCATCGAAAACAACTGCTACTGTGGCAGGCGCAGGCGCTAAAGCAACAACAGAAGCAGTAAAAACAACGGCAAGTCTTGCAGGCTCGGGTACTAAAGCAGTTGCGGCAGGTAGTGGAAGTATTATTACTAAAGTGGCAAGCGGAATTCTTAAAAAGATACCAATATTAGGTGCGTTAGCATCTGGTGGTATTACAGCGGCAACTAGTGATCAAGATACTACTACAGGTAAAGCAATGGAAGGTGTTGGCTCAGCGGCTGGTAACTTTGCTGGTACTTTAGGTGGTGTAGCGGCAGGTGCCATGATAGGATCATTTGTTCCGATTGTTGGTACTGCTATTGGTGGTATTATTGGTGGTGTTTTAGGTAGTATAGGCGGAGATACTGCTGGTAAGAAAATAGGCGGTTGGTTTGCAGATAAGTTTGGTTTTGAAGATGGAGGCGTTATTAAACAGCCCACACTTTCAATGATCGGTGAAGGTGCTAGTAATGAAGCAGTTGTTCCGTTACCGAATGGCAGAAATATACCAGTGGATATGGACATGGCGCCTATAGTAAACCTTACTAAAAGTGTTGAAAAACTTATACAAATACAAGGTACGGGGTCAGATAATGCTGAACTACTTGTAGAATTAAAGAAAATGAACAGGCAAACTGGACACATAGTAAAACTTCAATCTTAACGGTTGCAATAAATACTACTATATGTTATAATAAAGCAATGAATTCGAAATATAGGACATAAAACAAATGAGTTGGAAAAAGTATTTTAAAGTAGTAGACACTAATAGCATGACAGGCTCTACGACTATGCCAAGAGATTCTCAGGCTGACGTAGGCTTTAAGAACTATCAAAGTCATCTACCAGAAGTTTATACTGGACATCCAAACCGTGTTGAACGATACACTCAATATGAAACTATGGATAGCGACAGTGAGATCAATGCGGCACTAGATATTCTAGCAGAATTTAGTACACAAACAAATATTGAAAATAAAACACCGTTCGATATATTCTTTAAAGAACAACCAAGTGACTCTGAAGTAAAAGTACTTAAAGAAGCACTACATAGTTGGGTAAGTTTAAACGACTTCGATAAACGAATATTTAAAATGTTCCGTAATACATTAAAGTATGGTGATCAAATATTTGTTAGAGATCCAGAAACATTTCAATGGCATTGGGTAGACAATGCAGACATTGTTAAAGTTATTGTAAACGAAAGCAAAGGTAAAGAACCTGAGCAGTACGTTTTAAAAAATATTAATCCTAATTTTGAAAACTTAACAGTAACACAACCTCAACATGGTGACATGAAGTCGGGTGGAACTATGGGAAGTCAAGGAGGCGTTGCCGCCAATCAAGGTCAAGGTAACATTTATAATTTAAATTCTGCTACAAACAATTCTAGATTTAGTAACTCAACAAACGAAATGGCAATTGATGCCAGTCATGTTGTGCATATTAGTTTAACTGAAGGATTAGATCCTAATTGGCCCTTTGGTCTCAGTGTTTTAGAAAGTGTATTTAAAGTATACAAACAAAAAGAATTATTAGAAGACGCTATTATTATTTACAGGGTGCAACGTGCCCCTGAAAGACGTGTGTTCTATATTGACGTAGGTAATATGCCAGCACACATGGCAATGGGTTACGTTAACAGAGTTAAAAACGAAATACACCAAAGACGTATTCCAACACAAAGTGGTGGCGGCGGAAGTATGATGGATGCAACATATAATCCATTGAGTATTAACGAAGATTATTTCTTCCCACAAACTGCTGAAGGTAGAGGATCTAAAGTTGAAACATTACCGGGTGGTACAAACTTAGGTGAAATTGATGACTTGAAATACTTTACTAACAAGTTGTTTAGAGGATTAAGAATTCCAAGTAGTTATTTGCCAACAGGTGCAGAGGACGGAAGTTCGGTTGCAAGTGATGGTAGAGTAGGAACTGCATTAATCCAAGAATACAGATTCAATCAATATTGTAAACGTTTACAAAACACAGTGGCAACATCATTTGACCATGAGTTTAAAATGTATTTAAACTGGAAAGGTTTTAATATTGATAGCAGTATGTTTGATTTGCGTCTGAATGAGCCTCAAAACTTTGCGGCTTACAGACAAGCAGAATTAGACAACCAACGTGCTTCATTGTTTACAAGTTTATCACAAACACCTTATTTGAGCAAACGATTTATGCTTAAACGTTTCTTAGGTATTAGTGAAGAAGAACTTGCAGAGAATGATAAACTTTGGGCAGAGGAAAACGGAAAAACACAAGCACAACAAACAGTTGGACAAGACTTACGAAGTGTTGGAGTTACACCGGGTGGATTAAACACAGACTTGGACGCTGATGCAGAAGCAGATGCAGGAGTAGGTGGCGACGAAGTTGATGTAGCAGATGACCTAGGCGGAGACCCTAACGCAGACATCGACTTATAAGGGGAACAGGAATGATAGAAAATGTCTTCCCTACACCTTTATGGTGCAGTTTTGCTAAAGACGAAACTTTAAAAAACGTACAAGACGAACTCGGTATTGTTGTACAAGACGTTGGTACAGAATACAATCTAGATTGGGGTAAGACCCATAAAATATCTAAACTTTCAGACGATATAATAAAGAACTATAACTTAACTAACTTTAACTTATTTTTAAATGAGAATTTAAATCAGTTTTTAGGACAGTTGAACTATACACATAGCAATGACTATCGAATGGAATCATGGATATCGTTATTTGAACATAACGATTATGGTCATGTTCATGACCACGGTAACGCAGACATATCAGGCGTATATTATTTTCAAACAAATCAAAAAGACGGGAACATAGTTTTCGAGAATCCTACAGTACAAGTGGCTATGTCTACTTGTGTAACAACGGGTTCTTGGCAACATAAACCTGTTGTAGGTAAACTGCTTTTATTCCCCGGATACTTAAAACATAGTGTAATGCGGAACGAATCTCATAATACAAGGGTTAGTTTATCATTCAATATATTTTTTAATAAATAACATTATAATATAAAGGTAAATAGTATTATGGACTTGAATGATTTATTTGAAAAAAACCGCTACTCTGTAGAGGACGATAAAAGTGTACTAATAATTGGTGACACTCGAAAAGTCAAGTTGACATTAGAGCAAATCAACAAACTTCGACGTATTAAAGAAGCGAAAAAGTTTGAACAGTATGAGAAACTACAGAAAGTACAAGCCCAGTATGGTGCTGAATCCAGTGACGACGGCGGATTATAAGTCCTAAAAAGAGAAGGTATTTTGGCTTATCTAAAAAATAATCCTAAAAAGTACTAATATTTCACCTTTTAGACCCCTTTTTCCGACCTTTATAGTAAATAATATTACCGATAACTATCCTAATAGGAGTATGAATATGAGCGATAAATGGAAACAACTAGTTGATTTAATAGTCAACGAAGATGAGCAAAAAGCAAGTGATTTGTTTCACGAAATCGTAATTGAGAATTCACGTGAGATTTATGAAAATCTTATTTCTCAAGATGATTTAGATGAAGTAGTATCACAAGACGAAGTGAAAGACTTTGAGCAAGACATTAGAGCAGACGAAGAAGGTATTTCTGAGGAGCCTGAAGGCGATTTAGAAGGTGCTAGTGATGAATTAGAAGCAGAAATGGATATGGAGCCTGAGGCACCAGCAGACATGGAAGCATCTGATGAAGAAGAGCTAGAAGACCGTGTTGTAGATTTAGAAGACAACATTGCTGAACTTCAAAAGGAATTTGAAGAGCTATTATCAAAAGAAGATGGTGATGATTCAGAAGCAGACGATGGTGAAGAAATGGAAGCACCTGCAGAACCAGAAATGGAAGAAGCAGTAGCAACTGAAGAAGACGCTGTTGTAGAAACTGATGAAACAGAGATTGACGAAGCAACTGAAGACGAAGTAGTTGAAGAATCAAAACTTGAAAAAGCACCAGATGCCGATAAGGCTGACCATGCTGATAACAAAGCATCACCTATTGCAAAACAGCAAAAAGGTGGTATGAAAGTATCAAAAGGAACCGACGCAAGTAAGCCGGCACCTAAAGCACAAGACATGGGCGGTACTACTAAACCGGACCTAAAGAAAGTATAATAACTTTTAAAGGAAAAAATATACGATGAGCTCAATGTATTTAAAAGAGAACTTAACATATGACCAAGCAAAGATGGTCACAGAAAGTGCGAATGACGGCAAGGATTTATACCTTAAAGGAATTTGTATTCAAGGTGGTGTGAAAAATCACAACCAAAGACTTTATCCTGTGGACCAAATTACTTCGGCGGTTACTACGTTAAATGATCAAATTACAAAAGGCGACTCTGTATTAGGAGAAGTAGATCATCCAGACGATTTAAAAATTAACCTAGATCGGGTATGCCACATGATTACAGAAATGTGGATGGATGGTCCAAATGGTTATGGTAAACTAAAAATTCTCCCAACACCGATGGGTCAACTAGTACGAACAATGCTAGAAAGCGGTGTCAAATTGGGAGTTTCAAGTCGCGGAAGCGGCGAAGTCAATGATGCTAACGGTGAAGTTAGTGGTTTCGAAATCGTCACAGTAGACGTAGTTGCACAACCGAGTGCACCAAATGCCTACCCAACTGCAATTTACGAAGGTTTAATGAACATGAAACATGGACATAAAATTTTAGGATTAGCGGCAGAGGCTAAAGAAGATACTCGTGTGCAAAAATTTTTAAAAGATGAGGTTGTAAACCTTATCAATGAACTTAAATTAAGGAGTTGACCAAATGTTTGACGCACTCAAACCATTGCTTGATAGCGGTATAGTCAACGAGGAAACTAAGACTGAAATTCAGGAAGCCTGGGAAACCAAGTTAACTGAAACTAGGGAAGAGATCCGCGGTGAGTTACGAGAAGAATTTTCTCGTCGTTATGAGCATGACAAAACTACTATGGTTGAGAGTCTTGACAAGATGGTAAATGAAAACTTAACTAAGGAACTTGAGAATATCGTTTCAGAACGCAAAGCACTAGAAGAAGATCGTGTAAGATATAACGTTAGAATGTCTGAACAGACTGATAAAGTTAAATCATTCATGATTGGTAAACTAGGTGCTGAATTAAGCGAACTAAACGAAGATCGTAAAGTTCAAGCAGAAACTCTTGATAAGTTACAAAAGTTTGTTGTAAAAGCACTAGCAGAAGAGATTGCTGAATTCCATAAGGATAAAGAAGCAGTTGTAGAAACTAGAGTTAAACTTGTTGCAGAAGGCAAGAAACAACTTTCAAAACTTAAAGAGACTTTCATTGAACGTTCAAGTAAATTAGTGAAGGATTCAGTCGTTAAGAATCTTAACACCGAGTTAACTCAATTAAAAGAAGATATTGACACTGCACGTCAAAATAACTTCGGACGCAAATTGTTTGAAACATTTGCTAGTGAGTTTGCAACATCACATTTGAATGAAAATTCAGAGATTAAAGATTTGCAAACAGCAGTAGCAAACGTAACTAAACAACTTGCTGAATCGAATAAAGTTGCAGTTGAGAAATCTACTTTAGTTGAAAGCAAAGAAGCAGAAATTCGTAGAATCAACGATCGCATTGTCCGTGATCAACAGTTAAACGAAATGATGGCACCTTTAAGCAAAAATCAGAAAACGGTAATGCAAGACTTACTTGAAAATGTCGTAACTGATAAACTTACAGGTACATTTAATAAGTACTTGCCAGCAGTTCTTAAAAACGAAGTTAAAGCAGAGAGAAAATCTCATGCTATAATGGAGTCAAAAGAAGTAACTGGTAATAAAAAAGAATCCGTGAACGCAGAAGATGAGGGCAATATCATTGAAATTAAGCGTCTGGCGGGACTAAACTAAAAACAATTAGGAGACTATAAAAATGTCTGATATTTTAGCAGAAGGTCGTTGGGACAATACTAAAGAAGCCCTTTTAGATGGTTTACAAGGTACTCGTCGCAAGACAATGTCTACAATACTTGAAAATACTAAACGCCACCTTTCAGAGGCGGCAACTAGTGGCGCGACAGCGGCAGGTGGTGTAGCACAATTAAACAAAGTAATTTTACCCGTAATTAGACGTGTAATGCCAACAGTGATTGCAAATGAAATCGTTGGTGTACAACCTATGACTGGTCCAATTGCACAAATCCACACTTTAAGAGTTAAATACAACTCTGCGAACACTATTAATAGTGCCAGCGGTGCGGCAATTCAAGCAACTACTAATGACGGTACTAACTTAGGTGCTGGTGATGAGGCTCTAGGGCCAAAAGACATCGCGGCTGGTTATTCAGGTACTGAATCTAGTGCAGGTGCTAAAGCGGCTGGTACAACAGCGGCTGGATACTTAGAAGGTGTTCCAGGTAATACTCTTTCAATCGAAATTCTACGTCAAACTGTAGAAGCTCGTACTAGAAGACTATCAGCTCGTTGGACTTTTGAAGCGGCACAGGATGCTCAATCACAACAAGGTATTGATGTAGAAGCAGAAATCATGGCGGCATTAGCCCAAGAGATTACTGCAGAGATCGACCAAGAAGTTCTAAGTTCTTTAAGAACTTTAGCGGCGGCTGGTTCAACGGCTTTCGGTGCAAACACTGAAGCATATGACCAAGCGGCAGTTAGTGGTACAGCAACTTACGTTGGTGACGAACACGCGGCTTTGGCTGTGGCGATCAACAGAGTATCTAACAAAATCGCACAGAGAACAAGACGTGGCGCAGGTAACTGGGCTGTTGTTTCTCCAACTGCATTAACTATGCTACAAAGTGCATCTACTTCAGCGTTCGCAAGAACAACTGAAGGTACTTTTGAAGCACCAACAAATACTAAATTCGTTGGTACATTGAACTCAGCAATGAGAATCTATGTTGACAGTTATGCGGCTGATTCAGAAGCGGTATTAGTTGGTTACAAAGGTTCATCAGAAGCGGACGCGGCGGCATTTTATTGTCCTTACGTTCCTTTAATGAGTTCAGGTGTAGTACTTGATCCAGCAACATTAGAGCCATTAGTTGGCTTTATGACACGTTACGGTTACAGCGAACTTTCACAAACTGCAAGTTCACTTGGAAACGCGGCGGACTACGTTGGTAGAGTAACTATTGCTAACCCAACATTTAGTTAATATACATATTATCCTTTTTGGATATTATTGTTAACTAACTGAAACAATATTAGAAAGGCCCTTCGGGGCCTTTCTTTTTGACTAAAAACTCTGCTAATAAATATGTAAGTCATGATCCTACATACTAAAGAAGACAATTTCGCAACACATACTGTTGAAAAATTAAACGACAAAGTATTAAAAACTGTTGTTTTTACTAAACTCGATGATTTTAATACAAGAAAAGAACAGATAGAAAATTTGATAAAAGATAAAGGTTCTTTTTGTACTATTAAATTCCCTAATTATACTGTAGATTATCAACAACAAAATTTGACTATTGTAATTACTAGCGAATATATAGATGGAAAATATCCAGTAAACAACTATAAGTGGAATAAAGTTGTTTTAGATGAAGTTGTTAAACGTGAACACATCTACACATTAAGTAGTTTTAGCAATGATAATTACATAGAAACAGCAGATGGGCAACTATATTATATAGATATTGACGATTATCGAAAAATAGACTTCGAAGAAAGAGTCACTAGATTCTGTAATAAATTTCTAGTATATGGTGATGGATATAAGATGTAATATGACTAAATAATTTTACAACGTTCAGCCTTAAGAGGCCGGAAGTAGCAATAGCGAAGGAACGCACCTAACTTTAATAAGGAGGGTGATATGGGCCGACACACACATATGCTTACAGCATATAGTAAGCAGGCAGAGAAAAACCGCATAGATAAAATACTTCAAAAAAGCAAATCAGAAGTAAGTGTTAATGCAGGAGGAACCTCTGGCTACACTGTTAAGTCTGGTGAAAATGCAGGTAAAATACTCAAGCATTTATCAGTTAAACATCACAACAAGTAAACATATAAATAGTATTGCTCACACTAATGTGAGTTTATGGGGAGCCATCCTCGTAGTACATAAAACGTATCAAGGAGAAATAAAATGGGAAGACCAATTAACAAAAGATTTTTCGGAGCACCTACGGCAGGCGGCAAAGAAATTAAAGTAAACTTTCATGACGGTTCAGCCGTTGTTGAAGGATATATCGCAAAGCAACTAGGTAGTAAAAAGTTTTCAGTTAAAGCAACTGGAACAC
>TARA_B110000858_G_scaffold129025_1_pt1 | contig 13580 bp, 8 predicted proteins | sample TARA_B110000858 | Tara Oceans TARA_B110000858 (sample SAMEA4398247) | marine metagenome | biome: Polar Biome; feature: [SRF] surface water layer (ENVO:00010504); material: water (ENVO:00002006), including particulate matter (ENVO:01000060) such as... | depth 5 m | reverse complement strand
AACGCATACAATCCTGAAGACGCATTAAGACTTTACTTCCAAACAGGTAGTGTCATTGGTAGAAGCTACACGGGAGATGGGGAATACAATCAAGGTAAAGTTCCTATTAAAGAACTAAACTCAAACTCAGGAGCAAGTAAGACTCAAATGCTTATCACTAATTATAATCATTACTTAAATATGATTAGGCAAGTGACAGGTCTTAATGAGGCTAGAGATGCTAGTACTCCTAACCCCGATGCTTTAGTTGGTGTTCAGAAGTTAGCAGCATTAAGTTCTAATACAGCAACTAGACACATACTAGATGCAAGTCTGTATATGTACAGAACAATGGCAGAAGCTTTAGCTCTTAGAGTTTCAGATATTCTTGAATACTCTGATTTTAAAGAAGAGTTTATAAACCAAATCGGAAAATACAATGTATCAATACTAAGTCAAATTAGTGATTTATATATTTATGACTTTGGAATTTTTATTGAAGTAGCTCCTGATGAAGAACAAAGAGCACAGCTAGAAGCAAATATAAATATGGCTTTATCTAAAGGAGATATAAACCTAGAGGATGCTATAGATATTAGAGAGCTTCGAAACTTAAAAATGGCTAACCAACTTCTTAAAGTTAAAAGAATTAAGAAGCAGGAAAGAGATGAAAAGTTTCAAATGCAACAACAGGCTATGGCTTCTCAACAAGCACAGCAGTTACAGCAAATGAAATCAGGTGCTGAAATGCAAAAGATTGAAATGGAAACTCAGTCTAAAATGAAGATTAAACAAGCAGAGATAGCATTTGAAATTGAGAAGATGAATAATGAAGCTATGCTTAAAGCAAACTTAATGAAACAAGAGTTTGCGTACAATCAAGAACTTAGAAATGTTAGCGAAAGTTCTTTAGAGTCTAGAGAGACACAAAGAGAAAAAGCAAAATCAGATAGAATTTCTCAAGCAAATACCGAACAGTCAAGTTTAATTAATCAAAGAAAAAATAATCTTCCACCTCAAAGGTTTGAGTCTAACGAAGATAGTTTAGATGGGTTTGATTTAGCAGAGTTTGAACCTAGATAATAGCTAAAAAAAATAATTAAATTAATATTAACTTTGTAAAAATTATAATCAAATGGAATTTAAAGTAAAAGAAATAAATCCTGTTGAGTCAAAAGGAACTCAACAAGTAGAAAAAGAGTTGCTTGAAAAACATGAGCAACAGTTTGAAGATGAGTCTTCTCAGGAAACTGCTCAAGAGTCTCAAGCTGAAATTGTAAAAGATAAAAAAGAAGAACCATCTACTGATTTAGAAATAAATGAAGAAAGAGTTTTGTCTTTTATAAAAGATAAGTATCAAAAAGAAATTGGTTCTTTTGAAGAATTACTTGAAGAAAGAAAAGAGTCTGAAGAATTACCTGAAGATGTAAGTGCTTACTTCAAATTTAAAAAAGAAACAGGTAGAAGCATTAATGATTACGTTAAGCTTCAAAGAAATTTTGATGATATGCCTGAAGACGCATTGCTGTCTGAATATTTTTTGGCTACAGATGAAGCCATTGATGTAGAAGACGTAGATGCTATAATGGATGACTACAGATATGATGAAGATTTAGATGATGAGTCAGATATTAAAAAGGCTAAATTAAAAAAGAAAAGAATTGTTGCCAAAGCTAAAAAGTTTTTCAACGAACAAAAGGAAACATATAAGCAACCTGTCGAGTCGACAAAGGAAGCTAGTTCTCCCGAAGTAGATGATAAATTAAAAGCTTACCAACAGTATTTAGATAGTGCAAAAACGGTAGAAGATACTAACTTAAAAAAATCCGAGTGGTTTACTAGTAAAACTAACGAGGTTTTTTCTTCTGAGTTCAAAGGTTTTGAGTTCAAATTAGGAGAGAGTGATGTGACCTTTAATCCGGGAGATGCTGAGGAGTTAAAGAAATCAAATTCGACACCAATGAACTTTATAAATAAGTTTATGAATGAAGAAGGTTTGATGACTGATGCCGCAGGATATCACAAAGCATTATCGGTAGCAATGAATCCTGACAAGTTTGCTAAGTTCTTTTACGAACAAGGTAAATCAGATGCTATTGAAGGAGATGCTCGCAAGGCTAAAAACATAAACATGACTATGAGAAAAGCTCCCGAAACAGTTAGTAAAGGTGGAATGCAAATTAAAGCTTTAAGTAATAACTCAAGTAGAGGCTTAAAGATTAAAAGTAACAAATAATTAATTAACAACAAAAAGGTAGTGGCTTACCACTAAAAAAAAATGGCAGTATTAAATGCACCGGGTTTCGACTTGCAGCCTTCAGCTCAACAAGTACCCTTATCAACAAATTACATCACTGACTTCAATTTCTTGAATCAGTATCTTCCTGATACTTATGAAAAAGAATTTGAGCGTTACGGAAACCGAAGCGTAAGTTCTTTCTTGCGTATGGTAGGAGCAGAGCTTCCTTCTAATTCTGACCTTATCAAATGGGCAGAGCAAGGTCGTTTGCATACAAAATATGTAAACTGTACATCAGCATCAGTAGCAAACGCAGATGTAGCTACTATTACTGTAGCAGATGTATTAGTTCCTGCAACTCAGCCTTCAGGCGGAGCGGGTCAAATTGCAATTCGAGTAGGTCAAACAGTAATGATTTCTGACAACTCTATTAATTCTACAAACAGTAACAAAGGTATTGTTACTTCTGTAGATACAGCAAATGGAACTTTTGACGTAGCATACTACGAAGCAGGAGGACAAACTTTTGCAAACGCAGTAGTTGTTTCTGTATTCATTTATGGTTCTGAATTTAAAAAAGGAACTAACGGAATGGTAGGTTCTTTGGAAGCTGATGATTTCATCTTCGAAAACTCTCCAATCATCATCAAAGATAAGTATGCAGTATCAGGTTCTGATATGGCTCAAATCGGATGGATTGAAGTGACAACTGAAAATGGAGCAACAGGATTCTTGTGGTACATAAAGTCTGAGCACGAAACAAGATTGCGTTTTGACGATTATCTTGAGACTGCAATGGTTGAAGCAGTACCTGCTGAAGTAGGTTCAGGAGCTATCGCTGCAGGTGGTGACGTAGGGAACAAAGGTTCTGAAGGTATTTTCTACACTGTGAACAACAGAGGAAATGTATTTGGAGGTGGAAACCCCGTAGCACTAGAGGATTTCGATGCTATTATCCAAAGACTAGACAAGCAAGGTTCTATCGAAGAGAATGTTATTTTCGTAAACCGTGAGTTCTCATTTGACATTGACGATATGTTGGCTGCTCAAAACTCTTATGGTTCAGGTGGTACTTCTTATGGTCTTTTTGACAATGATGAAGATATGGCTTTGAACTTAGGATTTACAGGATTCCGTAGAGGATATGACTTTTACAAGTCAGATTGGAAATACTTGAACGACCCAACAATGCGTGGTGGAATTACAGGTGGAGCTGTCAACGGACTTTTAGTTCCTGCAGGTTCTACAACTGTATATGACCAAGTACTTGGAAAGAACGCTAAGAGACCATTCTTGCACGTTCGATACAGAGCTTCTGAAACTGAAGATAGACGTTACAAAACTTGGATTACAGGTTCTGCCGGAGCGGCAAGAAACTCTGATTTGGATGCAATGGAAGTACACTTCCTTTCTGAAAGAGCAGTATGTACTCTAGGTGCAAACAACTTCTTCTTATTCAAGAACTAGTAACTAGTAAAACTAAAGGGAGGGTAACTCCTCCCTTTTTTATTTTAATTTTAATTTTAAATTTTATCTAATGAAAAAAGTAAAAACATCAAAAGACAAATCGTATAAGCTTAAAAAAGACGTAGCTCCTTTAAGTTATATGTTACCCTCAAGAAACAGCAAAAGACTTTCATTATTACACTTCGACATTGAAAGTGGAGTAAACAAACCTTTAAGATATGCTGTTAATCAAAAAACACCTTTTGAAGATGAGCAAGATGGAAATGCAATTTTAGAACCTATTGTTTTTGAAGATGGGTTTTTGTTTGTTCCTAAAAATAATCCTGTTCTTCAGGAGTTTCTTCACTACCACCCTCAAAACGGAACTGTATTTGTTGAGGTTGATAATGAAAAAGATGCATCTAAAGAAGTTGAGATTTTAAATATAGAAGTTGATGCTTTGATTGAAGCTAGAAAACTAAACATAGAACAAGTAGAAACATTATCTAGAGTTTTATTTGGACATGACATTAGTAAGTTTACGACTTCAGAACTTAAAAGAGATATTTTAATTTTTGCAAAAAGAGACCCGCATTCTTTTATGAATGCAATTAATGACCCTATGTTAAAGCTTCAAGGTAAAGTAGCTTTGTTATTTGACCAAAACATTTTGTCATTTAGAAATAATAGAAAGGATGTATTTTATAACACCTCTTCTAATAAAAAGAAAATGTTAACTGTTCCTTATGGAGAAGACCCTATTTATATAGTATCTTCTTTTCTCAAGAGTGATGATGGAATTGAAGCATTAAAAATGTTGGAATCAAAATTAGAATAACAACAATAATTATTTATAATCAGAGGCACTTCAGGAAACTGAGATGCCTCTTTTTTTTTTAGTTATCTTTGTAGAAAAATAATAACAATGATAAACTCTGTAAGAAATACTGTGCTATCAGTATTAAATAAAAACAACTATGGGTACTTATCTCCTTCAGACTTTAATCTATTTGCTAAACAAGCTCAATTAGATTTATTTGAAGATGTATTTTACGAATACAATTATCAAATTAATAAAGAGAACGCAAGGCAATCAGGAACAGGATATGCAAATATATCTAAATCTTTACTTGAAGTTATAGAAGGGTTTAGTGATTCTTCAACTCCACAGAATGTTTTTCAAAATACATATCTTCTACCTGATGATTGGTATTTTATTAATGATGTTTACTACAGCAATAAAACTGTAGAAAAAATATCTGCAAGTAAAATAAGAAGATTGTTAAATTCTAATTTAACAGCTCCTACTACTCAATTTCCTGCTTATGTTTTAAGCGGAAATACTTTAGATGCTTATCCTGATTCTATTACCGGAAGTGTAATTAAAATAAATTACATAAGATACCCTAAAGTTCCTAATTGGACATATAATAGTTTACTTGAAGGAACACCTATATTCAACCCATCATTAACCGGTTATCAAGATTTTGAGTTGCCTGCAGATTATGAACCTGATTTAGTAAATAAAATTTTACAATATGCAGGTGTATCTATTAGAGAAAATACAGTAACTAATTTTGGAATTGCTCAAGAGCAACAAGAAAATAACGATGAAAGATAATGGCATACTTAACTGAATATCAATATTACGAAAACGGAGGTACTGCACCAACAAATAAAAATTGGGGCTCGTACCAATACGTTAGTCTAGAAGACATTGTAAATAACTTTATGTTAATGTACAGTGGCAATCACTCTTTAATTAATAACGAGGAACAATACAAAGTTTTGTTTCATGCAAAAAGAGCTGTTCAAGAATTAAACTATGACGCTTTTAAAGAGATTAAAGTTTTAGAACTAAAGCTAGATGATGAGTTTAGATTTGTTCTTCCTAGTGATTATGTTAATTGGGTTAGAATATCTGTTTTAAGAAACGGAGTTCTTATGCCTTGTGGTGAAAACATTCAAGCAAATGGAGCTTCTAGTTATCTTCAAAATAGTCAAGGAAAGATTTTGTTTGATTCTGAAGGAAATATAGAATCAACAACTTCTGAGCTTGATACCCTGAGAATAACTAAACAACTAAGAACAATGTACTTAAATAGTAATAGCCCATACAATAATCAGTATGGATATAACTACGATGGAAGATGGTACTTTGATTTTGAGATAGGTGCTAGGTTCGGATTAAATACTGAAACAGCAAATATGAATCCTACATTTAGAATAGACTCTAAAGCAGGTGTTATAAACTTTGACTCATCTCTTGATGATGAAGTTGTTGTTGTAGAATATGTATCAGATGGTATGGAAGGCGGGGATAATACATTAATAACTGTAAATAAGTTATTTGAAGATTATGTATACGCTTACATTCAGTACGCTATTTTAAATAGCAAACTTGGTGTACAAGAGTACATAGTAAATAGAGCACGTAAAAGCAAGACAGCTCTTTTAAGAAATGCAAAAATTAGAATTAGTAATATTCATCCCGGAAGACTATTAATGAATCTTCGAGGAAGAGATAAGTGGATAAAGTAATATGGCGGATATTCAAAAGAATTTTGTTGCAGGTAAGATGAACAAAAGTGTCGATGAGAGACTTGTTCCTAACGGTCAGTATGTAGATGCATTAAATGTAAGATTAGGTTCTACTGAAGCTTCTGAAATTGGTTCTGTAGAGAATGCATTAGGAAACACTTCTTTGACTATGTTAAATTTTAACGGTGTAAACCTAAGTGATAATGCCACTTGTATAGGTAGTCTACACGATAGTCAAAAAGATACTATCTATTGGTTTGTGCATGACAGCTCATTTTCAGCTTCAGCTGCAGGTAAAATAGATATGATACTATCATACAATACTAATTCAGATATCTTAGCATATCATGTAATTAGTTCTGATGATGGTGGAGGTCAAAACACTACATTAAATTTTGACCCTAAATATCTTATTACAGGTGTAAACAAAATTGATGACTTGTTGTTTTTCACAGACAACTTAAATCCTCCAAGGGTTATTAATACAATGAATAACTATGAAAACCCTGCTAACTATATAGACAGGTTTTCTTCTGAGGATATTTTAGTTATTAAAAAACCTCCATTTACAGCACCTACATTAGCTATGACTAATGTAAACAATAACTCGGATTTCTTAACTGAAAGATTTGTTTCTTTTGCTTATAGATATTTATATCAAAGTGGAGAATATAGTGCAACCTCCCCTTGGAGTGAAATAGCTTTTAATCCTAAAGCCTATAAACCTTCTATAAAAAGTGGTGTCAATGATGGAATGGTAAATCAGTATAATGCTGTAGATGTAACATTTGATACAGGAGGAGAATTGGTTATAGGTGTTGACCTTTTGTTTAAAGAGGCTGAAAGCAATGTTATTAAGGTTATTGAAAAAATAAACAAATATAACTTAGGTTATTCAGACAATACAAAATATTCTTTTACCTTTAGTAATAGTAAAATATTTACAGTACTTCCTGAGTCAGAGTTGTTAAGATTATACGACAATGTTCCTCATAAAGCTAAAGCTCAAACTTTAATGGGCAATAGATTAATTTATGGAAACTACGTAGATGGATATGATTTAAAAGACTCTAACGGTGAAGCTCTTGATTTAAGATATAACTTATCTTTAAGCTCTGTAGATGCAACTGATATAGATTTAGATACAGGAAAAGGACCAACTTCTTATACTGTTGGAAATTTTAGTACAGTAATTCAAGATTCTGCTATTCAATTTACTATTCCTACGGATATATTTCCTACAGAGGTAGGAGCAGAGCTTTCTTTTGAATATGTTTTAGAACATGATTCTTTTCATGCAGTTGGTGGAGCAACACCTCCTACTGAAACATCAGAAGATATTATCGTATCTCTTATATTTACTATTAATAAAGTATACAATAATATAAATGAATTAGTTACATCTCAAGAGTTTGTAAATGTAATTGGTACAACAGGTGGAAACATACTGAGTGTTCAAGATTCTTGTAATGGATTTACTTTTACTGATACAGTAAATTGTGCAATTCCAACAGCACTTGGAAGTTATGAAAAACAAAGAAGCGGAATAACACAACTTGACCAAGCTGTTAATGTTAGTTTGTCAACAAATCTTGTAACGATTTCTAATATTGCTATGGAGTTTCAAAATAGCTCAGGGGATGTTGTTTTTGAATACTATAAAATATTAGGTGTTCCAACTGCTAGTTATAATTCAATTGGTAATCCTAAAAGTTTACATAGCGATAGAAGCTATGAGGTTTCAATGATATATGTTGATGAGTATAGTAGAGCTACAACAGCATTGGTTAGTAGTACAAATACTATTAGCACTCCTCCTTCTTCTTCTATTACTCAGAATAAAATACAGGTTAATATACCAACTTCTCAAACCCCTCCTTATTGGGCTAAGGGTTATAAGTTTGCAATTAAATCTGATGGTGGTTCTTATAAAACTATATTTAGTAATATTTCTTATTTAGACCCTATAACAAATGATACATACTTTTTGCTTGAAGGAGAAAACACAGCTAAAGTAGAAGAGGGTGATGTTCTTATTGTAAAGACAGATGTTAATGGGGCTAGAACAAATAAAACATTAACCACTGTTTTAGAAAAGAAAGCACAAGAATCTGATTTTATTGAACCTATAAATCCTGCAGGTGGAGACCCTCTTGAAGTTCCTTCAGGTGTTTACATAAAACTTAATGCTACAAGTTTTTCAACTGCAAATATTTCTAATGCAGTAGTAGCACCCGGAGAAGTATCAAACACAAGACAATCAAGGAATTTTCCTTGGATAACTTATCCAATGAATAAACAAGATTCTGCAGGAAATTGGGTAGATTATACTGTTCCTGAAAATAGTAGAATAAGTTTTTATTTTAAAGGATACAGAAGAGGTTATGGAAATAGTTGTAATAAAAATTGTGAAAGAGCAATATACACAATTGATTTAGATTTGGTTTCTAGTAGAACATATAGTAATATGTATGATTTTTTTATTGGAGACAATGTAGCTGAATTATTAAATCAAGGAGTAGGTGAGTGTAATACTGATTACACTACTGAACTTCTTGGTGCAAACAACCCTACCCCTAAATTAGTTACTTCATTTGTAGTACCTGTTCCACAAACAACAAAATATGCATTTGAGTTTCAAAGAAATAGTACTACAAATGAAATGGTTCTTTCAATAAGAAGTAGCTACAGAGGTTGTGGTAGTGGAAGTGCAAGTTCAAATGTAACTGCTAACGTTACAGTATATAGAGCTGACTCTACTTTTATTTTTGAAACTCAGCCTGATGAAACTTCTCCTGATATTTTCTTTGAGTCTCCTACCACATATTCTATTGTAAATGGATTCCATCAAGGAAATGTAGCCAACCAAACAATAGCTCAGATGGGTATTGTAAAAACTGATTTCTTTAACTGTTTTAGTTTTGGAAATGGTTCAGAGAGTTACAAAATAAAAGACTCTATAAAAGGAAAAGCTTTTGGATTTGGAGAAAGAGCAACTGCTGTTGCTTCACAAGATTATAAAGAAGCAAAAAGAAAATCTGACTTAACTTATAGTGGTGTATATAATAATGAGAATAATGTAAACAAGTTAAATGAATTTAACTTAGGATTAGTAAATTACAAATCTTTAGAAGAATCATTTGGTTCAATACAAAAGCTATATGCTAGAAGCACCGATATACTTACTCTTCAAGAAGATAAAATATCTTATGTTCTTGCGGGTAAAAATTTATTATCTGATGCCGCAGCAGGTGGAGCTATTACATCTATACCTGAAGTGTTGGGTACTCAGATAGCAAGACTAGAAGATTATGGAATAAGTGAAAACCCTGAAAGCTTTGCTCAATTTGGTTTTAATAAATATTTTACTGACCAAAAACGTGGAGCTGTATTACAATTAAAAGGAGGTTCATATAACAATGAACAGCTATCTGTTATATCTACATCAGGTATGAGAAGCTACTTTAGAGACTTATTTACCTCTAATGTAAATACTCAAAAATTAGGAGGGTATGACCCTTACCACGATGAATACATATTAACAGTTACAGATAAAAGTTTACCTGTGGATTCACAATGTGTATCCTGTGGTCTTACTATAGGTTATGATTTTTCTATAGGTGCTAATGCAAAATCATTTTGCGTGGAGCTTGGTTCTGATGTAGGAACATCTACAATTGATTATGTAGTTTCAGGAGGTTCATATAATATTACTGTAAATTTTGATGGACAAGAAACCTCTTCAGGAACTGTTACTCAAAATGGTTCGTTTACTTTTACTAAACAAAATCCATTAAGAACAACAGCGACTATAACAATTACAGGTGAAGCTTCTGAAGGTGAGACACTTCAACTTACAACAAACTGTGTTGCTTCTGAACCTTTGACAATTATTCAGTTGGCTTTAACAGCTAACTATGATGCAGAACAAAGCATTCACTACGGGTATGATTACTCTTTAAATGGATATAGTTCTCCAAGGCAAGAGTTTAGAGTTGAAATGCAAGAAGGAACTACTCCTATTGTGAGCGAGTACTTTGCTACATCCGGTAATAAAGGTCAAGCTAATATTCCTACAAATGGAAGTACGGTCACTATGTATGTAACAAAACAAGATGGTGATACATTTGATTGGGAAGAAGCAAATGATGAGCTTAGGTTTTATACAAGTAATACTCTTTATTCTAATAATTCAAGTGATATAAATTCATTGATTTCATTATCAAATGAAGCAACATATTTGGTTTCTAAACAAATAGAGGTTAGTGTTGCAACAGTTTCGTCACAGTCAGGAGACCAAGCTAATTGCTGTGGAGAAATATCTACTGCAAATTATTATATTCCTTACAACGAAAGTTTTATAGATGCTAATACATTATATACTGATGCATCTTTAACAATACCTGCAACAATATCAACAGGGCTTGGATTACACAACCCTAACTTTCCTACTATACAAAGAAGGAGTTCAGTTAATGGAAATATGTTTCCGGGATATTCTGCTTGTCCAAATTGTGAAGGTTCAGGAAACCAAGACGTACCTTTAGAGATTTCAGTACCTACTGTTTATGCGGCTACATTTACAATGCCAAATACATCAGATGAATATTTGTATTTAATGTATAGAACAAATCTTGCTACTAGCAAATTGTTGTGTTACGACTCAACAGATATATATGATGCTTGTTGTGATTGTATTAGTAGTGTATGGAAGTCTGTTGAATTAAAGACATCAGCTTTAGAAGATGACGCTTGTTGTGGAGCTTCTACCACAGGTGTTTATTATTTTGCTTTTGCAGAAACAAGTTGGACTACAGCTACTATTCTTTATACAGATACAGGTTTGTCAGTAACTGCTCCTAATGCTTATTATGTAGAAGGTGATGGAACAGGAGTTCAACCTTTTAGACAAATATCAGATGGAAATGGAACTTTAGGAACATTATCTAATTGTGATGTATGTGTTGATTTGTTAGCATTAGAGTATGACGCAAATGATGCGGATGGGGTTTGTTGTGAATCACCTGCTGCTTCTCAAGTTTATGTTGCACAAGGAGAAATATTTAGTACAGCTACAGATATTTATAGTGACAGTAGTTTAACTGTAAAAGCAACAGATGGTTATTATGCAGCAGGAAGAATATTAACATCAATAGTTTTAGACACCAATGCAAATGCAACTAGTTTGTGTTGTTTCTCAGGAGGACCGGGAACTACTTATTATATGTCTAGTCAGAACTTTAATCAAGTAGTAACATTTGGTACAGCTCATTCATTGTGGTTAGATTCCGCAGGAACAATAGCAGCACCTGCAGGATACTATATAGTTGATGCTACAGGAACTGACACTAGACAAATACTTAATAATAACTCAGGATTATTAGAATCTGTTACAGCTTGTGCTTCTTGTACAAGAACAGCTTTTAGCTCATCAACTAACGTTGGAAGTTCTGTAGCCTGTACAACAGCACCTGAGATTTATTTTACATGGAAGAATGTTGGAAATACAGCAAGTACACCGGAGCTTGGAGATGTTGTTTATTATAACCAAACAGGTGGTAACTATCTTTCTGCAGGAAACTATTATATGAGTACAGGAAGTAGAATATATACTATAAATAATAACGGAGGAGTAGTTCAAATACAAAATTGTGTTTAATAAAATTAATATAAAATGGCAGCAGTAGAAGGTGAATATTTTTTAGATGGTAGTACATTATCTAATTCAACAGCGGTTTACAGTAATGTAGATTTAACTGTAAAAGCAACAGATGGTTACTATGCAGCAGATGGAATTGTTAGATACCAATCTTTAGGTAATCTAGTATCAACATCAACTTGTGGTGATTGTACAGGAAAGACTATTGAGATAACAGGATGTGATACAATTACATATTATGCTGTATCTACGTATCCTGTTACTGTTGGAGATGAAATAAGATTTATATCCAATGCAGCTTTGAATACAGTAGAGTGTGGTGTTGTAGCTAATATTAGCACTTTAACACCTGCAACATCTACCGTGTATGGTAGTCAAGGATATGCTTGTAATTTATTTCAAGGACCTGTAAGTTCAATGACAGGAACGTATAATCAATTAGGAAGTATGTACGGTCAAAGTACTCCGTGCCCAAAAACAGATAGACAAGGAAATTTAGTTAATGTTAACATGGTCGGTACTTCTAGTGGTTGGACAACTAGTGCGATTAATTGTGAGTTTGGAAATGGAAACGGTATATTTTTAGGGTGGGGATTTGAATTAACAGCAGAGCCTATTGCTGCAGACCATACTAAAGTTTATACTTTAAATGTATACTTTACCCCTGTTGGTGGTAGTGAAGGTGTATCTCCTTTGTATACAGTTACGTCATCTGCAACAGGAAACAATGTAACAAGTATATTAAGAAGAAGAGCAAACGGAGGTGCACAAACTTTTGAAGGTTCTTTTAGAATAGAAATTCAAAGCACAGAGCAAGTAACATTTGATGCAAGTATTATTACTCTTGATGGAGAAATTAGTTGGGTTGATGTTTCTTCTGCTATTACAAAAGAAACAACTTTAGGTACTTTAGGTAATTGTTCAGGACTTCCTGCAGCTTCTTGTGCTCCATCTTCTACAGCTTGTGATTTTTATTCACAACAATCAAATTCTCAACAAGTAATTACATCTAATCAATACTGTGGAATAACAATATGATAACACCGATAATAATATACAACGACAAGATATTAAAACAACTAAGTATTTTTATAAATATAGGCGGAATAACTATTTACCCTTTTATTATTTTAAAAGAAAAAAACAAAAAGCAAGGGGTAAATAAATTGGTTGTTCACGAGTCAATACACATAAAGCAAGCTGAGGAGTTATTGGTTTTACCATTTTATATTTTGTATGTTTTAGAGTGGTTAGTTAAGTCACTAATACACAGGTCTTTTAAGGAAGGTTATTACAATATTTCTTTTGAAAGAGAAGCATATTCTAACCAATACAACAAAAAATATATATCTGAAAGGAAAAAATATCATTGGATTAAAAGAATAATAAAGTAAAAAATATATTAACTATCTTTGTAAAAAGAAAATAAAAAAATATTATGGCTAACTATAGACAACAATCAGGAGGAAGTTTAGGTTCATTAACTACTTGCCCTACCTGTTATGATACTTTATTTATTATAAAGGGTTCAGGTGTAACAAATATTTGCTGTGACTCAGCAAGTGCAGGAGCATCGCCTACCTACGAAACGAAATATGTAGCTCAAGGTACTACTTTTGAAACAGCAACTATGTTTTATGATGACACTGCTTTAACTACTCCAAGTGGTAACGGGTGGTGGTCTGATGAAATAAATGTAGGTTCAAGAACTTATAG
>TARA_B110000858_G_scaffold198526_1_pt1 | contig 13607 bp, 10 predicted proteins | sample TARA_B110000858 | Tara Oceans TARA_B110000858 (sample SAMEA4398247) | marine metagenome | biome: Polar Biome; feature: [SRF] surface water layer (ENVO:00010504); material: water (ENVO:00002006), including particulate matter (ENVO:01000060) such as... | depth 5 m | reverse complement strand
CAAGAATTTCGAACTGTGTTGCTTCATTTAGTGAAACAATCGCGGAATCAGTCATGCGCAGCTGAGCGAAAGATGCGGACTGAGTTACGATTGTTTCTCCGGTATAGATTTCTGAGCGGCGGCGAAGCTCTCTTGAGATGCCGCTGGCATCGATAGCAGTAACCTGGCCGTTTACAGCCACCACTCGTCCAGCAATTTCTTGCTCGGCTGCAAAAGTGGCTGGCGAATTTAGCGCTAAGCATAAAACTAAAAAGTTAAAGCAAAGCTTATCTATTATGGATTTCGTTTTATTTTTCATATTCGTCGCTCAGTTGAATATTAGTAAAAATTACATGAATTAGAATTGGTATCGAATTCCAGCTTGATACTTAAACCGTTCGTATTCAAAAAGTGGGATATTGCTGTTGTTGTCGGTGAAGGCTACTTGACTAGTTACCATTAGATTTGTCGCGAATTGCCAAAACCAACCAACGGTCAGTGATTTGGTTTTGCCGGCTCGCTTAGTGTTAAAAAATACAGGGTGTTCACTGTCATGTTCTACGTCCTGAAGAGACGCGCGAAGATAAGGTGTATGTTTGGGATTCATTCGGTACAGCAAGCTATATGCCACTCCAGTAAACGTACGTCCGTTATGATCTCCGCCCGTGGAAGCTTCTGGGCTTTCATCGGCGGTATAGACATTGAACGAGTGGGTTAGAGCGCCTGCGATCTTAGTTACGCCGCCAGTAAAGAGTAGCTGATCAACATCTCTGAGGTCGTTTAGATCACCGCCATTGTTGGTGTCATAGCGAACCTTGGTGTACGAAGTTGATAAGGACTGATACCAGCCATTGTTTCCCGCACGTTGCCAGGACGAATTGAGAGCTAGGGTTTTTTGGAATCCGTTTTGATCTAAGTTTACTTTGCCCGCTGAAACGCCATGGGAAAATCGGTGTACGTCATTTCCCCAGCTATAGGCTAATTGGCCTCGTGCGTTATCGATGTCGAATTGGTCGGTGTCAAAGTTATCGATGTCCGAGGTTTAGAGTTAAGTCCAGAGATTTATCTCTTGTCATCGGATATTTGTAGGCCATTTGTAGATTTGTATTTAGGAAGTTGTCCTCAGTTTCCTGCCCAGTGGGGTCCAATTCGATTTGGCCAATCAAGGAGTGTCTATTAAGCCATTGGAGGTGGCGCTATTCGCGTTACTATCAGATCCAATGACGGATGATATGCTCCAATTGAATGTGGGCGATTGCGCATCTCTGCGAGATCCGATGAGTTGCAAGAATACTTGGATGTTCTGTTGAACGTTTACTGGTGGATTTGTTTCCAGCACTAGCAGGAACAAGTTTTCAGATGCGGTCAGATTGTTTGTTACAAAATAGGCTCGTGCCAAATCCAATTGAGCGCGAGATCTAAGTCTTACATTGCTCGATGTGGAGGCGGTTCTTTCTAGCGCGAATACCGCTTCATTTGCATTGCCAATTTCGAGCGCAGCTAAACCAAAGAAATAGTCGAACTGAGGATCGCCTTCCCATTCTTCTAGGTTTGCTGTGCCTAGATCGTAGGCCTGCTGATATTCTTCTGAATTTATTAAGTTTTGCATTTCAGGTGTTGGTGACTCATCCTCTGCCGCTAGTACGGTTAGTGGGTTGGAGAGAAGCATTACCACGAAAGCTAGGGGTGCAAAGAGAAGCTGCTGCTTTTTCATTTTGTCTTCCGCTTTTGGATTAACGGTTATTTTGAAATCTAAGTCGCTTCAGCCTAGAACTGGCCTGACTCAGAAGCATCCAGCATTGTACCAAAAACCTCGCACATGTCTTACTTTACATAGGGCTGAATTTGAAACAAGTCGTCAAGATAGGGATAGAAATGATTGTGTGAACCAGGTCAAAATTCGCGACTATTATTTGCTAGCTAATTAGCCGAATGGCCTTAATTTGCGGAGCAGGGGTATTTGGGTATCACTTTGTTCGCTAAGTGCATAAAATTCGCTCTGAAACTCTGCCTATAAAGACAATATAACTGCCGATGAGCCTTCTCAGAAGTATTCAAAATTCCCGTCATGTCCTGCTTCGCCTATTGCTGCTGCACTGGCTAGGCGTGTACGGCGTATCTGTATATGCTCAGGACTATAATGATTTAAAACAGTCAGTTAGCCTTGCAACTTACTTTAGTAGTGGAGATTATGGTGAGCCTGAGGATACGGATATTCTCTATTTTCCGCTTAGCTATTCAGCAAACAAAGGTAAGTGGGGTGCGCAACTTACTGTGTCTCAACTACGGGTTGAGGGTATTGGAAACGTACTCGTCAATATTGGGGGCGTGAATCGCGCTGTAGCTGGGAATCAACGTGAACGTAACAGTGGTATAGGCGATTCAACGCTTGCTTTCACCTATCAGATGGACCCTTTTTCTGAGACTAGCCCCTTTATTGATTTTCGACTAGACGTAAAAATCCCTACCGCTGATAGGAACAAGGGCTTAGGCACTGGTGAGGCGGATTACAGTGCGCAGGTAGATATTTCACAATATTACGGGAATTCTGTTTTTTTCGGCACATTTGGCTATACCTTTCGTGGGAAAACTGACTTTTACGCGGGCTTAGACAATTCAGCTTACGCTCAATTCGGCGTTGCTAGGCCGCTTGCTGCTCAGTGGAATATAGGTATTTTCTATGATTTTAGGGAGCCTGCATCGACATTTTCCCCGGAAATTCACGAGCTGGTGCCGTATTTTAGCTGGCAGCTATCGAATAGCTGGTCCTTTACTGGTATGGCCGCATTCGGATTCACTGACGCCAGTACAGGCAGCTCTGTATTGGGGCAGATCAGCTACAGCTGGTAATGGGCTACCGGATCGAGTAACTAGCGCGAGAAATCAGGGTCTGAGGGCTTGAGTTGTTCTGGGCGGAAGTAGGATTGAGCGCTGTAAGGCCTCTGCCCTGTAGGGACGAGGAATTTGTGGTCTTTGTATGTTGCTGGGTCGAGCAGTTAGGCGAGCTGTCTCCGTACCGCTCACCGTAATCTCCCTGATAAGTTGGCCTTCAGTCATGTCGGTATTGGCGAGCTCTCTAGAATGGTCAGGCTCAACAAGGTTTTGGATATCAAATGCATAGTCAATATCTATAACTGCTAGAGGCAGCGCTAGCGGCTCTAAATGTCCTTCAATTGGCTGGTCTACTTGGCTTTCTCTGTGATTCCGCTCGGCAACGGAGAATGTTCGCCGCTGAGCTTGACTATCAAGCTGCTGGTAAGGGCTAAGATTAGAGTGCCATGCCGGTGGTGAAGTGTTGAATTGGCTGGTCTGCGTGCTTGGATCTGCCTGGGTCAAACTCGTAGTAATTAATGCTGTCACATCTTCTTGGGCTGCTGCAGCTTGTGCGCTTATTAATGGGGTGGCTGGATCGAGAATCGGCATATTTGCAAGCGGTTGACTCTCTTGTTCCGCGTAGCCTATTCCTGAGTAGTTATTGACTAGCAACCAGGCGAGTACCACAAATGTCGCGCCATAACCGATAGACTCTGCAGTCTTGGCTGGGCATGCTTCTAGAGCTACTGTGTCTTTGAATAGGGGCATAGGTAGTAACTGTATCGACTGCGAGAAACTTTCTGTAATACTAAACGGCTTTGTAGTGTGAATCCATACAAGATAGTGTCTAACAAACTGCTTGACTCAACAGTGATAGCAATCACACTAATCTCTAGCAGTAGCTAGCATTGTTTTCTAATTACGAGCTGTCTAGTCGTGTTCGTGTAAGTCGTGATCGCAGGGATGGTTGCTAGTACCAGTGCCAGTGTCGGTAGAAGGGGTGGCAGATGAGTACGTCTTGTTCTCGATGCACTGATACACCTTGGCATCGATAAATATCTGTACAAGATCATTATCCAAATACCCTTGTTTGGACTCTATCTGCAAAATATCCAAGGCCTTCTCCAAGCCCATGGCGCGTTTGTAGGGTCTGTCTGAGGCGGTGAGTGCATCGAAGATGTCGCAGACAGTCATTATCTTTGAAGGTAGCGGAATCTGATCCGAGGTCATGCCATAGGGGTAGCCGCTACCGTCGAGCTTCTCGTGATGTGCTCCCGCTATTGTAGGAACATTCTGGAATTCCTTTGTCCAGGGAATATGATTGAGAAAGCTCTGCGTGTGCACAACATGGGACTCTATTTCTTTCCGCTCGCTCGGAGATAGGCTGCCTTTTTTAATGGAAAGTAGATTGAATTCATCTTCGCTAATGATCTGTAAATCATCATCCAGAGCTTCGAAATTGTAGCCGCTTATCTTATCCAGCATCTCCTTGTTATCTTCTTTTAGAATGCTCGGTTCATTTGCTTCGATAATGCTTGCAAAGAACTCGTTTAGTAACTTGATGTCAGCTTCTGCCTGAACATTAATAAGTTGTAGCTCGGACTCGACTGCATTGCCTGTGCGATACATTTCTAACTGTTTGCGAAGTGCTATCGTGCGTAGCTTTTCTTGAGCAAGCCAAATTCTGTATTGAATGTTCTCGAGGCTTCCTGCAGTTAGTTTTTCTCTTTAACGAGAACTGACTCGCGAACACCTACTTTGCCGAAATCGTGCAATAGGGCGGCATACTTTAATTCCCGTACTTCGGGGTCGGTAAAACGCACGTGGCGCAAGCGGCTTACATTGGAAGAGGATACTGAGGCAGCTAGATCTACGCATAAGTCAGCAACACGAAATGAGTGACCGCTTGTGGTTGGGTCCCGCTGTTCAATCGCTGATACCGATGCATTGACGAAGCCCTCAAACAGCGCCTTGATGTCGTTTTGGAGAATTGTATTCTCAATAGCGATACCGGCTTGGCTGGCAAGTGCTTGTAGCAGTACATTGATGTCGCTATCGAATGGCAGCGTATAGGCGAGTGCCGACTTCTCGTCGGTCACTTTTAGCGAGCGCGCCTTCTTGCGGTTAATGAACTGCAGGACGCCGATAACTTCGTTTTGTTTGTTTGCCAGAGGTATGGCCAGTATGGATTTGGTTCGATAGCCGGTTTTCTGGTCGAATGATTTATTAAATTTGTAGGGTACATCCCGGGGCAGCTGATAAGCGTCAGGAATATTGAGTTCGGTATCGGTGTGCGCAACGTAGCCGGCTATTGAAGACTCGTCTAGAGGGAAGCGTAGCTCTTCAAAGGGAAAATCTAGGGAGTCGTTCTGTGTAAGCCTGAACACAAGGTCACGCTCATGGTCATTTATTTCATTGATTAGAAAAAGCGATGCCGCATCGCAGCAAGCAATATCTTGTCCTTCATTTAGAATTTTGCTTAGCAGCGTCATCAGATCATCTTCAGATGACAGTGAGATGCTGATGTCGGCTAGTTTATTAAGGTAACGGAAACTCGTATCGCGTTTATTTGCGCGCTCAGCTTTCTCACTTTTCAGCACCCATTGGTAGCAAGCCATTTCTAAGAGCTTGCAGGTTTGTCTATAAGGTAGGTTATTCGTCAGGATGAGATCGGCGTCTAAATCCATAGAATCGGTGCATAGGAATATCGCTTCTGGAAATTCTTCTACCCATTTCCCATGATCCATGTCACGAAGCAGGTGATGATCTAACAAAATCAGGGCGGGGTTGTATCGCTGCGCTGTTGTTATAGAAACAATTTCCGTAGGAATGATAAGTTTTGACTTTAAATCATTCCAGATTTCGCTCTTGGCATAGCCGGGACCATAACCGATTGTTATGGTGCGCTGAGTATTAGTTGATGAATTCATTGGGATTTCTGCCATGCAATCATGCTGGGCGCAGTGTAACGCACGGCGACTGGATATGCGACCGTGAAGAGGCGTACTCGAGGAGAATTACTTCAGTTGTGCTTTGAGTTGTTCCATGAAGCTTTCTAGATTGCTTTGCGCTTCGCTGCGGTATCGAAAAGGGCCTACCTCATCGCCTTCCCGTATTTTGAAGTACCATAGGTCTTGTTCGTTAAAAATTCTTTCGCTGCGATCGGGGGCAGGCGTTTGGGAATTGTCTTTGCGGCGGTTGTCGGACATCGTGAGAGGGGTTTCTCTTGTAGTTATTTTTATAATTATTTGATCGAGTATACCTATCCCATTGGACAGATGAAAAGGGTAATTTGACTTGGTCTCCGCTAGCTTGGAGTTGCAGCCGATTCGGGAATCGGCCTTGAGCTATAAGCCGTAAGGCAACCCCAAGCTAACGAGTAAGCACACAATAATCTCAGTTTTAAATGTTTGCTAGGGCGCAAAAAATATGCCATTTGAATCTAGGCAATGCCTAGCATCGGTGCTGCAAGAAAGCTAACAAAGCTTGTAAAAACAATATGATACGAAGCATTTTTGGAATTCAATGCCTTTGTTTTTTCAAGAATAAACAAGGAGATGCAGCCCATTTTTAAACAAGCAAAATATTTTTTTGAACAAATTTTAAGTAGCCAGCGGGCTATTTGGGCTCGATGAGCAGTGCGGCCGCATCTAAGTCTTCTAAGCTATTGATATTGCAGAATGCACCGGGGGAGTTGTCCTCACAAGTCACCGCAACAGCCTTGAGAGCCCCGAATAGTAATTTAGGGCCAACTACACCGGCAGAGACGGCTTCTTCGATCTGCCGAATTAGCCCAAGATTCCAAAGAGAGAAGAGGGGCTGAATCTGATTTTGGTGATAAATATAGGCAACGGAGGCAGATTCTTTGTTTAATTCCTGCGCTAATTGGCTCACCACATCCTCTGGGAATTCAGGAACGTCACCTGGAAAGCAAGCGAGGTAGCGAATTCCTTTGTCAGCCTGCGCGTTCTGAAACCACTGCATAGCGCTCAAGATACCCAGCAGTGGGCCGGCGTAGCTCACATCGCGATCGCTTACAATTGCTAGCTCAAATGCTTGATAACGCTGAATATTATGATTGACGCTCAGTGCCAATTGTTTGACCTGAGGCCTTGCTTTAGCGATTACGTATTCCAGTAATGGCTTTCCGTGCAGAGCTGCTAGAGCCTTGTCGCGAAAGTCCATTCGCGATGCCTTGCCGCCTGCCAGAATCACGCCGCCAATCTCAGACTTGTTTATCATGGTTTGAGCCATTTGGGAGTTGAAGAGCGAAAATCTTGCACGACTTGTTCGAATTATGAAATTGTTCGTTGATTTTACCAGTCTCGGGCCCATATTCTCTCATTGAATATGCGTTTTCAATGTGGGAAAATCCCGCACTTTGCGGGCTGGCGATAGCCTGCGTGGCTTCTTGAAAGGCCCTAAAATCAGTAGCTTGTTCAAACAGGCTATCCAGCTAGCGCAAATCACTATCCAGATTAGTTCAGTAAATATCTCGATACTGTTTGATATTAAAAATTCCGAGTTAAGCGCTTGGAAATGATGAGGTTTATACATGCAGGTTTCTGTTGAAACTACCCAAGGTTTAGAAAGAAAAATGACCGTCGCTGTTCCCAGCGAGCAAGTCGAGAGTGCTATTAACACGCGACTGCAGAAGGCCGCTAGAGACGTAAAGCTAAATGGCTTTCGAAAAGGCAAGGTTCCCTACAAGGTAATTAAGAGCAAGTTCGGGGCTGGCGTGAGGCAGGAAGTAGTGGGCGAAATGATGAGCCAGTCCTATTACGAGGCTATCAATCAGGAACACTTAAACCCGGCAGGTCAGCCCAATATTGATCCGAAGAACCTGGGCGAGGGCCAAGATTTAGAATTCGTGGCGACATTTCAAGTTTATCCAGAGATTAGCTTGCCGGACTTTTCGACAATTAAGGCAGAGCGCCTTGAAGCAGAAATCGCTGATTCTGATATCGATGAGATGATAGAGACCTTGCGTAAGCAGAAGCAAACTTGGGAAGTGGCCGAGAGAGCTGCCGCTATGCAAGATATGGTTAACATTGACTACCTAGGCCGCCGTGATGGTGAGGAGTTTGAGGGTGGCAGCGCACAGGGATCAAGCTTGGTTCTTGGGTCTGAACGAATGATTCCGGGCTTCGAATCAGGCATAGAAGGTAAGTCCGCGGGTGATGCGTTTACATTAGATTTAAGCTTCCCGAAAGAATATCAAAACGCTGAGCTAGCCGGTAAGAAGGTTGCTTTCGACATCACCCTGAATTCTGTGAGTGAGCAGGTCATGCCGGTATTGGATGAAGAGTTCTACAAGGGGTTTGGTGTCGAAACAGGCGGACTTGATGCTTTTCGTGAGGAAGTGACAAATAATATGCGCCGTGAGATGAAGACGGCCAGTCGCAATAAGCTCAAGAACAAGATCATGGACAGCCTCATTGAGGCCGTTGATACAGAGATTCCCGACGCGCTAGTCAGTGGGGAGATCGAGCAGCTAAGGCAGCAGGCGATGCAGCAATTCGGCGGCGGACAAAATATCGACGCAAGTATGCTGCCTGATGATTTGTTTAGAGATCAGGCCGCTAGGCGTGTGCAATTAGGCCTAGTGTTAGGTGAAGTGATTAAGCAGCAGAAATTGCAAGCGGATCCAGCGAAGGTGCGGGAGGCTATTGAGGAGCTTGCGTCAACTTATGAGTCGCCAGACGAAGTTATTAATTGGTATTACGGCAACCAAGAGCAATTGGCTACTATTGAGACCAGCGTCCTTGAAGACCAGGTATTCGATTATGTCATTGATCAATCGGCTGTGACCGATAAGCTGGTGGGCTATCAGGAAGTAATGCAGCCTGAGCCGAAGGCGACAGACGAGCAGTCAGATCAAGACGAAGAGCCGGCTGCCTAACGGACTGCTTACAGAAATTTAATTTCACCGCTAGTTACTTAGCTGGCACTATTAGTCAGTACTAAAAAGGACAGGGATACATGTCAAATATTATTCAACCCACAGCGGCTCTTGTGCCTATGGTTGTCGAGCAAACGGCTCGTGGCGAGCGCTCCTACGACATTTATTCCAGATTGTTGAAGGATAGAGTGATATTCATGACGGGTCAGGTGGAAGACCACATGGCAAACTTGGTTGTCGCGCAGATGCTGTTTTTAGAATCTGAAAACCCAGATAAAGACATACACTTATATATCAATTCTCCTGGTGGGTCGGTTACAGCCGGATTATCGATTTACGATACGATGCAGTTTATTAAGCCGGATGTGAGCACAATGTGCATTGGTCAGGCAGCTAGCATGGGCGCCATGTTGTTAGCTGGTGGCGCGAAGGGCAAGCGCCTAGCGCTACCTCATTCGCGGATGATGATTCATCAGCCCAGCGGCGGCGCCCAAGGTCAGGCATCAGATATTGAAATACAAGCTAATGAAATCATAAAGTTACGGAAGGATCTTAATGTTTTACTTGCTGGTCATACCGGGCAGACTGTAGAGGCTATCGCGAAGGACACGGAGCGAGATAACTTCATGAGTGCCGATGAAGCCCAAGAATATGGCTTGGTGGATAAAGTAATTCAGCAAAGAGTAGATAAATAAGAATGTAGAAAGCGTATAAAACGTCCAGTAATGGCCCTGTGGGCTTGCATTTTCGCGTTGATTAGGGCGAAACTCCGATCAACACCTAGAAGTCCGTTATTTAGGGCTCTAGCCAAAGTTTTAGATCTTAGGTTGTAGTTTAGATGTCAGACGATAACTTTAATAAAGGCGACGATAACGGCAAATTGCTGTATTGCTCGTTCTGCGGTAAGAGTCAGCATGAGGTTCGCAAGTTAATTGCGGGCCCATCGGTGTTTGTGTGTGATGAATGCGTTGATTTATGTAACGACATCATTCGCGAAGAGATTCAGGAAAAGGACACCGAAAGCACGGAGCGTAAGCTCCCAATTCCCGAAGAAATCAAAAGCACTCTGGATGAGTATGTCATTGGGCAGGAGAGTGCCAAAAGGGTACTCGCGGTAGCGGTTTATAACCACTATAAGCGTCTAAATTACGCCAAATCCAATGGTGAGGTCGAGTTAAGCAAGAGTAATATCTTGATGGTTGGTCCTACTGGCACGGGTAAGACCCTGTTGGCAGAAACTTTAGCACGACTATTGGATGTCCCTTTTACTATCGCGGATGCAACAACACTTACCGAGGCAGGCTATGTAGGTGAGGATGTCGAGAACATCATTCAGAAGCTGTTACAAAAATGCGACTATGATGTGGGGAAGGCTCAAATAGGCATCGTCTATATCGATGAGATCGACAAGATTTCCCGCAAGTCAGATAATCCATCCATCACTCGAGATGTTTCGGGCGAGGGAGTACAGCAGGCCTTGCTGAAGCTAATTGAGGGCACAGTTGCCTCCGTTCCCCCGCAAGGTGGCCGCAAGCATCCACAACAAGAGTTTCTGCAAGTCGATACGGCGAATATACTGTTCATTTGTGGCGGTGCCTTCGCAGGACTGGACCGAATCATTCGAGATCGTTCCGATAAGAGCGGTATCGGATTCTCTGCGGAAGTGAGATCCAAGGAAGAAGAGGCTAAAATCGGGGAGACGCTGCGTGGCGTGGAGCCCGAAGACTTAGTGAGATACGGTCTTATACCGGAATTCGTCGGTCGCTTGCCAATGATAGCGACACTCGATGAGTTGGACCTGGACGCGCTGATGCGAATCATTCGTGAGCCAAAGAACTCATTAACGAAGCAGTATGCTCAGTTATTTGAAATGGAAGGAGTGGAGATTCAATTCCGTGAAGATGCTCTTCGAGCCATCGCGCAAAAGGCGAAGGATCGTAAAACAGGCGCTCGTGGACTCCGCTCCATCATGGAGTCCGTGTTATTGGATTCCATGTACAAGATTCCTTCACTGGAAAAGGTCAGCAAGGTCATCATTGATGCTGCCGTGATCGAAGGCGAATCGGAACCCCTGTTGATGTACGAGAATGTCGAGCAGCAGAGCAAATCTGCTGCAGATGAGCAGGGCTGATAAAGTCCTGCCAGTGCCTTGATATTTCAGGCTCTGGTACCATCTTTGAAGGTAGGCTGTAAGGCCGCCCAATCATTTTTTAGTGCGCAGCAGTTAGGCGTGTCCATGAATTCATAGAGTAGTATATGAGTATATCCCCGGACGATTCCAGCAACACACAATTCCCATTACTGCCACTGCGAGATGTAGTGGTTTATCCGCAAATCGTGCAGCCGTTATTCGTCGGTAGGCCCAAATCCATCAAAGCCTTGGAAATAGCCATGGCTAGCAATAAGCAGGTCTTGTTGGTAGCGCAAAAGAATGCCTCCGACGATGAGCCTGCTGTCGATGATCTATACCAGGTCGGTACAGTGGCGACGATTCTACAGCTGATTCGCTTGCCGGACGGCACGGTTAAGGTGCTCGTCGAGGGCCTGGATAGGGCGCAATTGCATAATGTCAGCTTCGATGCCGAGCACTTTCGTGCCGAGATTCTAGTTCTCAATACGGACCTAGTTCCCGAGAAAGAGTCTGAATTACTGATTCGCTCGCTGCTTTCACAGTTTGAGCAATATGTGCAACTCAGCAAGAAGATTCCACCAGAGGTAATGACCTCTATCTCCAGCATCGATGAGCCTGGACGCCTAGTAGATACCATCGCGAATCACATGACTTTGCAGCTCGCAGAGAAGCAGAACCTGCTCGAGTTGGTTAGCCTACCGGCAAGAATTGAACATTTGATGGCCTTGATCGAGTCAGAGATTGATCTGTTTCAAGTAGAAAAACGCATCCGTGGGCGCGTTAAGAAGCAGATGGAGAAAAGTCAGCGTGAGTACTACCTGAATGAGCAGATGAAGGCCATTCAGAAAGAAATGGGCGAAATGGATGATGTGCCGAACGAGGCAGAGGAACTTAAAGCCCGTATCGATGATGCTGGTATGCCAAAAGAGGCAAAAGAGAAGGCTGTTTCGGAATTAAATAAGTTGAAGCAGATGTCACCCATGTCATCCGAAGCTTCTGTGGTGCGCACCTATCTCGATTGGATGGTTAGCATTCCCTGGAAAAAGCGCTCCAAAGTACGTATGGACTTGCTTAAAGCAGAGGAAATTCTCGAAGCAGACCATTATGGCCTCAAGGAAGTTAAGGAGAGAATTCTCGAATATCTCGCCGTGCAGAAGCGTGTTAAGAAATTGAAAGGCCCGATACTCTGTTTGGTGGGGCCGCCCGGTGTAGGTAAGACTTCCCTAGGAGAATCGATCGCTAGAGCAACCAATAGGAAATTTGTGCGGATGGCGCTTGGTGGCGTTCGTGACGAGGCAGAGATCAGAGGCCATAGAAAAACCTATATAGGCTCCTTACCTGGCAAATTAGTACAGAAACTATCAAAGGTTGGTGTTAAGAACCCACTGTTTTTGCTAGACGAAATAGACAAGATGGGAATGGATAATCGCGGCGATCCCGCTTCTGCCTTGCTAGAGGTGTTGGATCCAGAACAAAACCATAGCTTCAATGATCACTATCTCGAGGTCGATTATGACCTTTCGGAAGTGATGTTCGTGTGTACTTCCAATAGCATGAACATTCCTGAGGCGCTTCTGGATCGCATGGAGGTGATTCGACTTCCCGGATATACAGAGGAAGAGAAGATAAGCATCGCCGAGCGCTATTTGATTCCGAAGCAAAAGAAGAATAACGGTGTTAAAGATCAGGAATTGACCTTCACCACAGAGCCTATAAGTGACCTGATTCGCTATTACACACGCGAGGCTGGAGTTCGCGGTCTAGAGCGAGAAATAGCGAAGATTTGCCGCAAAGTAGTTAAGGAGAATTCTCTGGAGGGGGCTGCCGAGGCTATTAGTCTTAGCTCAGCTGAGTTGGAAAACTATTCTGGTGTTCGCAAATATGACTACGGTAAGGCGGAAGAAGAAAATCTAATAGGTCAGGTTAATGGCTTAGCCTGGACTTCCGTAGGAGGTGAGCTGCTGACTATAGAAGCAGTTGCCGTTGACGGCAAGGGCAAAACCACCAAGACGGGCTCGCTCGGTGATGTGATGCAGGAGTCGATACAGGCCGCTTTTACTGTGGTCAGGAGTCGAGCGGAGTCACTTGGACTGCCCACCAATTTCCACGAAAAGTACGATCTTCATATACATGTGCCAGAAGGGGCAACCCCCAAAGATGGTCCCAGTGCAGGCGTCGGCATGTGTACGTCTCTAGTGTCAGCGCTGGCCTCTATCCCTGTTCGTGCCGATGTGGCAATGACCGGAGAAATCACATTGCGAGGGCAGGTACTGAGGATTGGCGGATTGAAGGAAAAGTTGCTGGCCGCGCATCGAGGCAATATTAAGACTGTGCTAATTCCTGCCGACAATGAAAGAGACCTTAAGGAAATTCCAGACAATATCAAAGCGGATCTGGAAATCATTCCTGTTCGTTGGATCGACCAAGTTTTGGAGCACGCGCTTGAGTACCAACCGACGCCTTTAAGCGTTGATAAAAAAACATCAGCAGATAAGAAGACAAAGCAAGAAGCTAAAGATAAAACTAGTGATGAAAAGCACATAAATACCCATTGAGGGCGTATGTTTCCTGTTGACATGGCTTTCACGCAATTGGTATAAAGGCTAGGTATTACGCAGGGTTTACGTGATATTTTTAAGAAAAAAATTATATTAGGCAAGAGCTTAGAATTTGTGTATTTTTCTCAGTAGTCATGTATTAAATACACCAGCACTTTTTAGGCGTTTATAGATTAAAAAAATCACTTAAATTTAGAAAATCACTTAAATTTAGAAAAAGGGG
>TARA_B110000858_G_scaffold119411_1_pt1 | contig 13608 bp, 10 predicted proteins | sample TARA_B110000858 | Tara Oceans TARA_B110000858 (sample SAMEA4398247) | marine metagenome | biome: Polar Biome; feature: [SRF] surface water layer (ENVO:00010504); material: water (ENVO:00002006), including particulate matter (ENVO:01000060) such as... | depth 5 m | reverse complement strand
AAATCGAAACACATTAGGTATTTCAGATTCAGATGTAGAAAAACTTTCTAGATTTATGTGTCTTTTTAAAAAAATTGCAGAAATACGATTAAGCAATCCTATATTATTTTCAGAATAAACTGATATGGTATATATTTTTTCTTCCATCTTATTCTAATCTAATATCTGAAACACTGGCACCTGTTGGAATCATCGGAAACACATTACCTTCTTTTTCAACACAAATTTCTAAGAAATAAGGTTTGTCTGATGCCATCATTTTTGCTACTGCTTGATCCAGATGTTGACGATTATCAACACGATCAGCTTCAATATAATATCCTTTAGCAATGGCTACAAAATCAGGATTAGTCATTTCTGTTGAGGCATAGCGATTATCAAAAAATAATTGCTGCCACTGACGAACCATTCCTAAAAAGTCATTATTTAAAATAACTATTTTTACAGCTACTTGCTGCTGAAAAATAGTTCCTAGCTCTTGGATAGTCATTTGAAAACCTCCATCTCCAATTACCGCAACAACCTCTCTGTTAGGAGCTCCCATTTTCGCTCCAATAGCTGCTGGAAGTGCAAAGCCCATAGTTCCTAGTCCACCAGAGGTAACATTACTTTTAGATTGATTAAACTTAGCATAACGACACGCTACCATTTGATGCTGGCCCACATCGGTTACAATTATCGCATCTCCATCTGAATGCTTATTGATCATCTCTATACTTTCCCCCATCGTTAAACCAGGTTTTGTGGGATTTAAGTCACCATGAATAACCTTTTCCTTTTCGATGGTATCCAAATCATCAAAACGTTTGATCCACATAGGATACTTTTTTGTTGAAATTTTATTGGTCAGTGCTTGTAAACTAATTTTACAATCACAAAGTAGGGTGACATCGGCTTTAACATTTTTATTGACTTCAGCCGGATCTAACTCCAAATGAATAACCTTAGCCTGTTTCGCATAGGTTTTTAAATCACCCGTCACGCGGTCATCAAAGCGCATTCCTACTGCTATTAATAAATCGCATTCATTGGTTAATAAATTAGTTGCATAATTTCCATGCATACCAACCATTCCCCTGTTAGAAGGATGAGCAGTAGGCAAAGCGGAAAGACCCAAAATAGTCCAGGCTGCAGGAATACCAGACTTTTCTATAAAGTCCTTAAATTCTTTCTCTGCTTGACCTAAAATCACTCCTTGTCCCCAAATTACAAAAGGTTTTTTAGATTCACCGATTAATCGAACTGCTTCACTTAAACTTTCATTAATTAATTTAGGGTAGGGTTGGTAGCTTCTAATACCTGTACACTTTTCGTAAGAAAAATCAAACAATTCAAATTGCGCATCTTTGGTAATGTCAATTAATACGGGTCCAGGTCGTCCAGAACGAGCTATATAAAATGCTTTTGCCATGATTTCAGGAATTTCATTGGCTTTAGTAATTTGATAATTCCACTTGGTCACTGGTGTAGAAATTCCAATAATATCTGTTTCTTGAAAAGCATCTGAACCTAACAAATGAGATGCTACTTGTCCTGTAATACATACCATAGGGGTAGAATCTATCTGTGCATCAGCAATTCCCGTCACAAGGTTTGTTGCTCCAGGACCAGAAGTTGCAATTGCAACACCTACTTTCCCCGAAGTTCTCGCAAAACCTTGAGCAGCATGAGTCGCACCTTGCTCATGTCGGGTTAGGACATGATGTAATTGATCTTGAAATTTATAAATCTCATCATAAATAGGCATGATTGCTCCGCCGGGATAGCCATAGATCAATTTTATCTCTTCGGCTAACAAACACCTGATTACCGCTTCAGCTCCAGATATACGAAGTTTTGAACCCGTAGCTTTCAATTTTTCTCGTTTTACTTTTGTTTTCATATTTATTAGGAATCAGTAACACAACCTTCAGAAGCTGACGCTACACTCTTAATATATTTATATAACACCCCTTGTTTAAATTTGTAAGCTGGCTTTACCCAAGCTGCTTTTCTTTCAGCGATTTCGGCATCGCTCAACGCCACACTAATAGTATTTCTCTCGGCATCAATCGTGATTTCATCACCATCTTGAACTAATCCTATGACACCACCCTCTTGGGCCTCAGGAACAATATGTCCTACTACAAACCCATGTGTACCTCCTGAAAAACGTCCATCGGTAATCAAGGCAACATTTTTTCCTAATCCAGCTCCTATGATGGCGGCAGTGGGTTTTAACATTTCGGGCATTCCGGGACCTCCCTTAGGTCCTTCGTAACGAATAACAACAACTTCTCCAGCTTTAACCTTGCCCTCAAGGATACCATCATTAGCATCGTATTCTCCATTAAAAACTCGAGCTGGACCTTTAAATAGCAACCCCTCTTTTCCTGTAATTTTTGCTACTGAACCGCCCGTGGCCAGATTACCTTTTAATATACGAATGTGTCCCGTCGCTTTAATAGGATGATCTATAGGTCGAATGATTTTTTGGTTTTCCTGTAAACTTGGAACACCTGCTAAATTTTCAGCTAAAGTTTTTCCGGTAACGGTCAAACAATCACCATGAAGCAATCCCTGTTCCAACATATACTTTAATACAGCAGGAACTCCTCCTACTTGATGAAGGTCTTTCATTAAATACTTTCCACTTGGCTTTAGATCTGCTAAAAACGGGGTGGTATCGCTAATTTTCTGAAAATCATCTATACTTAAATCTACTTGAGCTGCCTTGGCAATCGCTAAAAAGTGAAGTACTGCATTGGTAGAACCACCCAACACAGTAATCAATCGCATGGCATTTTCTAATGCTTTAAGGGTTACAATATCTCGTGGTTTTATATCAAGCTCCAAAAGGTTTCTAAAGTGAGCACCCAAAGCGAGACACTCTTCTTTTTTGTCTTTACTCACTGCTGGGTTAGACGCATTGTAAGGTAATGCCATTCCACAAGCCTCTATGGCAGAAGCCATAGTGTTGGCAGTATACATTCCACCACAAGCTCCCGCTCCAGGACAGGCATTTCTAATAACACTCTTAAACTCTTTTTCATCAATTTTTCCTGCTACTTTTTCACCCCATGCTTCAAAGGCAGAAACAACATCTAACTCTTTATCATTGTGACACCCAGCAGCAATGGTACCTCCATAAACCAAAATAGATGGACGGTTCAAACGTAACATCGCCATCAATGCTCCTGGCATATTTTTGTCACAACCTACTACGGTTACCACACCATCATAAGACATGGCTTGAACCACCGTTTCTACAGAATCAGCAATAACATCTCGTGAAGGTAAAGAGAATCTCATTCCGGGAGTTCCCATTGAAATTCCATCACTCACACCTATGGTATTAAAAACTAAACCTACTAATGATTGTGCGTTAATACCTAGTTTTATATCTTGTGCTAGCTCGTTAAGATGCATATTACAAGGATTCCCCTCATAACCAGTAGAAGCAATACCAATTAATGGTTTCTTAAAGTCTTCATTGGTCATCCCAATCGCATGCAACATAGCTTGAGCTGCCGGCTGAGTCGGGTCTTGGGTAACTGCTTTACTGAATTTATTAAGTTCCATAAATCTATTGTTACTCAAATTTAAATTATGTTTATTTTTTCACAAAAAAATGTATTGACTTGGTCCAATATTCAATCTCCAATAAAAGAACATAAGTTACTGGTTATCAATTCTTTTTGATTTATAATATAACACACTCAATCTCCATAAAAAGTGACACCCTTTTTTAGTTAACTTTACACAAAAAGAAAAGTGAAAAAAATTACCTCCACCCTAATCGAAGAAATTAAAGAAAATCAACTTGCTTTTTTTAAAAATCATAAGGTTAAGGGTGTGAAAATAAGAATTCAACATCTTAAAAAATTAAAGAAGGTCCTGGAGCAAAAAGAGGAGGCTATTTTTGATGCTCTCTATCAAGATCTCAAAAAGCCTATTTTTGAATCTTACACAAGTGAATTATTAATGGTTCAAAAAGAGCTAAACTTAATTATAAATAATCTAAATGAATGGGCAGCGCCAAAACGAGTAGATGGAAGTTTAATTAATTTTCCTTCTCAAGATTACATTCTCTCTGAGCCATACGGAGCGGTATTGTTAATTTCGCCATGGAACTATCCTTTTCAATTAGCAATGATTCCTTTTATAGGTGCAATTGCTGCAGGAAATACAACCGTAATTAAACCCTCAGAGTCTGCCCCTCATACCGCTCAAATTATAGAAGATATTGTAAGCGAAGTTTTTTTACCAGAATGGGCAAAAGTCATACAGGGGGATGCGAGCGTGGGTGCGGCCCTTTTAAAAACCCAATGGGATTATATTTTCTATACAGGAAGTACTGTAGTTGGAAAAATTGTTGCCAAAGCTGCTGCAGAGTTCTTAACCCCTACTACTTTAGAATTGGGCGGAAAAAGTCCTTGTGTTGTTGACGGTACAGCTCCAATTCAAAAGACAGCTCGTCGAATTATTTGGGGTAAATTTTTAAATTGCGGACAAACCTGCATTGCCCCTGATTACGTTCTAGTTAAAGAAGGGCACAAAAACGAGTTGGTTGTAGCTATGATTCAGGAAATTAAAAAAGCTTTTGGAAAAGACATACAGCTTTCTAAAGATTACGGGAGAATTATTCATCAAAAACATTTTGAAAAGCTGGTTCAAGACCTTGACAAGCAAACCCTTCTCTATGGAGGAAAACAAAATAAAGCTGACCTCTTTTTTGGCCCCACCCTTGTGGATGAACCCGACCTAAAAAGCAGCTTAATGGTGGATGAAATCTTTGGTCCTATTTTACCTATTTTGAGTTATGAAACTGAAGCTGATCTTGATCTAATTCTCTCCAAGCTTAAAAATCCATTGGCTTTTTACATCTTTAGCTCTAGAAAGAAATTTATCAATACTTTGGTACAACTATATACTTTTGGTGGTGGCGTTATCAATGATTCTGTTATCCACTTTACCAATAATAAACTTCCCTTTGGAGGAATAGGAAACAGCGGAATGGGTGCCTATCATGGTAAGTATAGCTTTGATGTCTTTACCCATGCAAAACCGGTGGTGAAACGCTCCTTTTGGTTTGACCTTCCTCAACGCTATGCCCCATATCCCAAATCACTTAGATCATTAAAATTTTTATTAAAAAAATTATAAGCATGAAAGAAAAAACAGTATCCGAAGCCGTGGCACACCGAAGGTCCACACGTATTTATGACACCCAGCAACCCATTAACAGCAAAGTAGTTCAAGAATGCATAAAACACGCAAGCTTGGCACCCACGAGCAGTAATTTACAGCTTTGGGAATTTTACCACATCACCTCAGAAGATCAAAAAAAGTTAGTAGCAGAGGCTTGTTTCAATCAGCCTGCAGCAAAAACAGCCCTCCAAATGGTCATTCCTGTTGTTCGTAGAGATTTATGGCACCAACGTGTCGCTGCTAATATTGATTTTATCAAAGCAGGATTTGTTAAAAATAATATGGTGGACCCTAAAACGCAGGAAAGAGCTTTGAGCTATTACCAAAAAATAATTCCCAAATTGTACAAAGGAGGAAATCCAATACGTGGTTTTATAATGAAACTTTTTATGGGATTGAGAGGGCTCAGTAAAACTACATATCGTGAAGTAAGTGCATCTGACCTTCGCGTGATAGGACATAAAAGCACTGCCCTTGCTTCTCAAAATTTTATGCTTAGCATGGCTGCTCAAGGTTATGACACGTGCCCCATGGAAGGCTTTGATTCCAAAAAATTAAAGCAAATTTTAAACCTTCCGACTAAAGCCGAAATCAGTATGGTAATAAGCTGTGGGATTCGTAAACCTGAAGGAATTTATGGAGAACGCTTCCGAATTCCTTTTGAAGAAGTTTATTTTGAGCAGTAAAGAATTCAAAGACTTAACATATAATACTAAACAGAACATAATTTATTCATTGTAATTTTCAAAGAGTTTTTTGTTTAACTCTTGCTACAAAAATAACCTCTGGTGGCTTTTGAAAATTCTTCAGGTTCAAAAATTACTGTTGCGATTTTGATCCAACTAAAAAGTAAAAAATTGCGCTTTAGGTGAAGGATAATTATTTTTCAATCCTTTTTCTAACCAAGCCCTAAAAGTTGCTACATCAGTATATTGTTTGGGTGAATTTAATAAATTACCATCGGAAGTCATTTGAACATAAAAAGGCTGGGAGGCAGTTTGAAAATTAATTGCTTGAAATGTGGCCCATTTTTTCCCTACCGTATTAATCTTTTTGATTCTTCCATCGGAGTACTGATAGTTAAACTGAGCATCTTTATCGAGCTCTTTTCTATCATCTACATAAAGGGAAATAATAATGTAATTTTCATTTAATAAAGAATAAACAGCTGGATCTGACCATACGTTTTCTTCCATCTTTCGGCAGTTGACACATGCCCAGCCCGTAAAATCAAGTAATATTATTTTATTTTTAGTGATTGCCACTTCAAGTCCCTTTTCATAATCTTTATAGCACTCTAAACCAAGAGGACAATCCGAATCCATTGAGCTTATACTATAAAACTCAGGGGGAGGGAAACCACTCAATATCTTTAATTGATTTTCATCAGAAAATAATCCATAAATAAGAAAGGCGGTAAACGATAAACTCATAACGGCAAAAACAACTCTGATAATTCCAATTTTTTGCTTGACTTCATCTTTAAAGCGAAATATTCCAAAAAGGTAAAGTGTTAAGAGTGATGAAATTAATGCCCATATCCCAATAAAAACTTCACGTTTTAAAAGGTCCCAATGCGCTACTAAATCAGCATTAGAAAGGAATTTAAGAGCCAAAGCTAATTCCAAAAATCCAAGAACAACTTTAACAGTTGTCATCCATCCCCCTGACTTAGGCATAGCCTTGAGCGTATTAGGGAAAAGCGCAAATAATCCAAAAGGAAGACCCAAAGCAAATCCAAAACCTAACATTCCTGTACTAAGCTGCATTGCACCTCCATTAGCAGTCAAAGAACCAGCTAATAATGAACCTAAAATAGGGCCGGTACATGAAAAAGAAACAATAGCTAAGGTAAGTGCCATAAAAAAGATTCCTACTCCACCTTTAAAATCTGACGCTTGATCCGACTTACTCCCCCATTGAGTTGGAAGAGTCAACTCATAAAATCCAAAAAAGGAAAAAGCAAAAAAGACAAAGACTCCAAAAAAGATCATATTTAGGGTGACATTTGTCGCTATGGTGTTTAATATTTCTGGATTTATTGAATCTAAAAAATGAAAAGGCAAACTCAATAAGCCATAAATAAGAATTATAAAAAAAGTATACAGCAGAGCATTATAAACCCCTTTACTTTTTGTAGCAGCTTGTTTTAGGAAAAAGGAAACAGTTAGAGGAATCATAGGAAAAACACAAGGGGTTAGCAGTGCCAATAAACCTCCAATAAAGCCCAAAAAGAAAATATTCCAAATAGATTTAGACGTTTCATTTGTTAACTCAGTTTCTAGAAATTGGGTCTCTTTAAGATCGAGTTTTAGAGCTTTAGATAATACTTGGCTTCGTGCATCGGTGTTTAAAGAATTTTCAACTTCTTTTCCATCAAAAGAGAACACGAAGGTTTCGGTTCTAAAAACACAGAGTTTATCATCACAAACCTGATAATTTACCTCAACAGAAAGATTACTCAAATCTTTATCTTCCAATTCAATTTCCTGTCGAAAAGTTGCAGTGTCATTAAAATAGGTTAAATCCATTTCAAAAACCTTATCATAATCTGTAATGGAGTTGCTTTCTTTGACTTCTCCAATTCGCTTATATCCTTTTGGATTAAATATGAATTCGGTAGGAAAAGCTCCGTTTTTATTTGAAAATTGAGAATACAAATGCCAGTTAGTTTCAATTACTGCTTTAAAAACAAGAGTATATTGACGATTATTAGTTTGCTCTAATTGTATTTCCCAAAAAACAGGTTCTTTTTCTAGCTGTGCGTTTGCAACGATACACCAAAACAAAAATAACATCACTTTTATCTTCATATCACACTAATTAGTAAGGTAGTTTCTGTGCTATTATTTGCTACATATCTTCTGTCACAACGTCTCCCAATAACCCAAATAATTTGATCATCTGAACACAAAAGCCATTGTTTTTCTTTTTCCAAAAGAGAATACTTTTCATCTTTAAAAAATTTACTCAACAACTTTTTACCTTTCATACCAATGGGGTAAAAATAATCGCCTTTTTTGTATTTTCTTAGGAAAAGAGGTTTTTTTACTAACTTTTTATCTAGGGCCGCTTGATGAGAATGCCATATTTGTGAATTGGAGTAAACTCGAAACTCACACTTTAAATTAATCGGCAAATTTAAATCTAGATTATTCGGGTCAAAAGAAAATTGTTTTTCTTCAATTAAAGATTTTTCAATTAAAATCAAATAAGACCGATCCCTAATTAGACGATGAGTTTTCGAATAAAGTATTTTTCCGCTTTCAGAATTCAAAAGCTTTACAACTTGCCTTGAATCAAAGCCAAAAGGATAAAACCAATGATGGATACAAAATAAAAGAGAAGGAATTTCTAATAAACCTTTAACCTCAATTTGGAGGTATTCCTCTTCAGTTATAAAAAGTTTCTGCTTCAGCGATTCCAAAGAAGTTTGGATAAAATCATTTGTCATTGTTAAATGATCTAAGGTGGATTGAAAATTCTGCAATGCATTTGGGGACACTTCCTCCATGATAGGGATCACATGATGTCTAAACGCATTTCGCAAATAATCATCACTTGCATTTGAGCTATCTTCATGCCATATAATGTGTTGCTCTATAGCATATTGGATAAGTTCTTTTTTGGAAATGGAACGCAAAGGACGGAGTAGGTTTTTCTTTTCTTGAATACCCAATAAACCTGAAAACCCAGTCCCTCGGGTTGTATTAATTAAAAAAGTTTCTAGCTGATCATTGAGATGATGTGCAGTTAATACAAAATCAAAACCATGGCATTCTGTGATCTCATCAAACCAAAAATAACGGAGGTCTCTAGCTGCTACTTGAGTACTTTTTTTATGATATTTTTTGTATTCAATGGTGGTAAAATCTATAGAAAAAAAAGGAATTAAGTTACTATTACACCAAGCTTTAACTAAACCAGCGTCTGAATCACTTTCTTTACCTCTAAGTTGAAAATTACAATGGGCAATAGAAAAACGCACCTTGGCTTTGATCAAAAGATCAGCCAAGACACTACTATCAAGCCCTCCACTGTGGGCTAATAAAATTCGTCTTCCAACTAGCTTAGCCAAGTTGATATTTATTTTCTTTAAACCTTCCGCTCTCACATTACAAAAGTAAACATTAGTGAATCAAAAGAATACATTTCTGTAAAACGCGCTTTTTTAAATATTTTTTTGTTGTTTTAAAAAAAATATCCCACTTTTGTAGTGTTATGTTCAAAACAACTAAAAAATTTATTGCAATTAACGCGGCCTTACTCCCGCAATGCATATTTACAAGTCGCCCCGTGGGGGTGTGATTTTATATGGAGTATGGTGCGCCCTTCTCCCTTCTCGAACAAAACATTTTTTTTCAAATTATTATTTTATCATGAAAATATTACGCGCTAAAGCGGAACATATTATATATGCCAAAGACATAAGTCAGTGTATTGATGAATCGGCCAAAAATAGGGGTACTGGAATTGCTAGAAGAACTCCTGAATACATCGCTGGAAAAATTCAAAATGGTAACGCCGTTATTGCAATTGAAAATGACCTCTTTGCAGGATTCTGTTATATCGAAATATGGGGTCATGGTAAATATGTTGCCCACTCTGGACTCATTGTAGCTCCGGATCATAGAAGCAAAGGACTTGCCAAAAGAATTAAAAAAGAGGTTTTTGAACTTTCTTTAGAAAAATATCCTAAAGCAAAAATTTTTGGAATTACCACAGGAATGCCAGTAATGAAAATAAACTATGAACTGGGATATAAACCTGTTCATTTTTCTGAACTAACAGACGATCCAGAATTTTGGAAAGGATGTCAGACCTGTAAGAATTATGATATCCTAACAAGAACAGAACGTCAGATGTGTCTTTGTACGGGAATGCTGTATGATCCAAACCAAAAAACTGAACCAAAAACCTTTAACAATAAGGTTGCCTTGCGTTTAAAACAAATTAAAAAAACATTATTACTTAAAAAGAATAATTCATGAAGCTCTCAAAATTAGTTTTGGCTTACAGTGGTGGTTTAGACACTTCATACTCTCTGAGAAAACTTTCAAAAGAAGGTTATGAAGTTCATGCTGTGAGTATTAATACCGGTGGATTTTCAGAGAATGAAATTAAAGACATTGAAGAGAAATCGTATCAAATGGGAGCCCATATTTATAAAAATATAAATGCTTTAGATTCCTTTTACAATAAGATTGTAAAATATTTAATTTATGGAAATGTGTTACGAAACAACACCTATCCATTATCAGTAAGTGCGGAGCGTATTATTCAAGCAATTGAAATAGTAACTTATGCAAAAGTCATAGGTGCAAAATACATAGCACATGGCAGTACAGGTGCAGGTAATGATCAAGTACGTTTTGACATGATCTTTCAAGTAATGGCCCCAGAAATTAAAATTATCACTTTAATTAGGGATAATCAACTTTCAAGGGAAGACGAAATCGAATATTTAAAAACGCAAGGGATTGATGTCCCTTGGGAAAAAGCAAAATATTCCATTAATCAAGGATTATGGGGAACCAGTATCGGAGGTTCTCAAACCTTAACATCCGATCAACCCCTACCTGATTCTGCATATCCTAGTGCTTTAAAAAACGAAAAAGAAGAAAATATTTCCTTGACCTTTACAAAAGGTGAACTGACGGAAGTGAATGGTAAAAAAGGCTCACAAGTAGAATTAATTCAAATCCTACAACACCAAGCAAAACAATTTGCGATTGGCCGTGATATTCATGTTGGAGACACTATTATTGGAATCAAAGGTCGTGTAGGTTTTGAAGCGGCAGCACCTACTATAATTATAAAAGCACATCATCTTTTGGAAAAACACACCCTGAGTAAATGGCAACAATTCCAAAAGGAGCAATTGGCAAATTTTTATGGGATGCAACTCCATGAAGGACATTATTTAGATCCTGTAATGCGAGACATGGAAGCCTTTATGGAAAGCAGTCAAAAACAGGTAAATGGCTCAGTGTTTATAAAATTACATCCCTACCGATTTGATCTTTTGGGAATCCAATCTCCAAATGATCTTATGCAAGCAGAATTCGGAAGTTATGGTGAAATGAATAAAGGGTGGACCGCAGAAGAAGCTAAAGGCTTTATCAAATTGACAGCTAATGCCACTAAAATATACCAACATCTAAACAAAGAAAAATGAAAAGTGTAGGAATTATTGGAGGATCAGGATATACTGGAGGTGAGCTCATCAGATTAGTCATGCATCATCCCACTCTGGAGCTTGACTTTATCTACAGTACGACTCGTTCTGGGAAACCTGTTACATCTGCCCATCCTGATCTATTAGGAAGTTTAGATTTAATTTTTACTGAAACTGTAAATGCAGACGTTGATCTTCTTTACCTATGTTTAGGTCATGGAAATTCTCGCGCTTTTTTAGAACATCATTCTTTTTCAAAGAAAACAATTATTATTGATTTAGGTAATGATTTTAGACTTAACAGTGATTGTAAGCTTGGAGGAAGACAATTTATCTATGGTTTACCGGAATTGCAAAAAGAGGCTATTGAAAAGGCAACAGCAATTGCAAACCCAGGGTGTTTTGCTACTGCCATTCAGCTGGCATTACTACCATTGGCTAAAAATAATTTGATCCAAGACGCAGTCCACATAAATGCAACAACGGGGAGCACCGGTGCTGGAGTTGGGCTTAGTAGTACGAGTCATTTTAGCTGGAGAAACAACAATTTATCTTGGTACAAACCCTTTACTCATCAGCATTTAGATGAAATTCATCAAAGCCTAGAACAACTTAACTTTCAAAATGAGTTATTTTTTATGCCCCAAAGAGGTGCTTTTACTCGAGGTATTTTCGCAACTACCTATACTTCTTTTGAAGGTTCACTTGAAGAAATTAAGTTGCTTTATAAAAAATATTACGCTGCACATCCTTTTACGCAAATATCAGATGAGGAAATCAGCTTAAAATCAGTAGTAAATACTAACTTTTGTTTTCTTCATTTACACAAATACAAAAACACACTTTTAATAACTAGTGTTATCGATAATCTAATAAAAGGAGCCTCAGGGCAAGCGATACAGAACACCAATATATTAATGGGCTGGGAAGAAAACCTAGGACTTGAATTAAAAGCCTCCATTTTTTAAATAATTAAATATGAAAATAGCCATTATAGGAACGGGAAATTTAGGGTTAAGCATTGCCAAAGGATTGGTAATCAATAATACTCATACCACCCTCTACCTTTCCAAAAGGAACATAGATGTTCTTTTAAGTTGGAAAGAATACAAAAACGTATTTGTTACACAAGACAATAAAGAAGCGGTAATAAACTCAGATATCTTAATCTTTGCAGTACAGCCAAATCAATTTGATTTGATTTTAAATGAAGTCAAACCCCTATTAACGGATAAGCATGTTCTTATTTCAACCATAACAGGGTACCCTATAGATCGAATGGAATCTATTATTGGGAATCATCATCCCATTATTCGTTCGATGCCAAATACAGCTATTTCTGTAGGTAAATCAATGACTTGTTTGTGCAGTAATCATGTAGGCAAAAAAAAGCTTCCTATTGCTGAGGCGATTTATAATGGCTTGGGGACTAGTCTAACAATTGAGGAGACACACATGCAAGCAGCTACTGTATTGTGCGCAAGTGGAATTGCCTTTTGGATGCGCTTAATTCGAGCCACCACTCAAGGGGGAGTCCAGTTGGGTTTTGATGCTGAAATTGCTCTTAAAATGTCAATGCAAACCGCTATGGGAGCAGCAAGTTTACTGATTGAAACAGGCAGCCATCCTGAAGAAGAAATTGATCGAGTTACTACCCCCAAAGGTTGTACGATTACTGGATTAAATGAAATGGAACACCAAGGATTAAGTTCCTCTTTAATAAAAGGTTTGAACGCCTCCTTTAATAAGATTAACGATATTGCAAAAAAGTAAAACATAGCCATGAAACTATTTGATGTTTATCCTTTATATAATGTTACCCCAGTTCGCGCTAAAGATGTGTACATCTATGATGAAAATGAAACAGAATACCTTGATCTATATGGCGGTCATGCAGTAATTTCTATTGGACATTCACACCCCCATTATGTCAAAAAAATTAAAACCCAATTAGAACAACTTGGCTTTTATTCAAATGCCATTCAAAATCCTTTACAGCAACGATTAGCCGATGCAATAGGGGAACAATCTTGTTTACATAATTATGAATTATTTTTATGTAGCACTGGGGCTGAGGCTATTGAGAATGCCTTAAAGCTAGCTTCATTCCATACACAAAGAAAAAAAGTTATTGCCTTTCATAAATCATTTCATGGTAGAACTTCCGCTGCAGTTGCGGTAACAGATAGCCCATCGATTAACGCTCCTTTAAACCAACAGCAAGAAGTTACTTTTTTACC
>TARA_B110000858_G_scaffold19654_1_pt1 | contig 13683 bp, 9 predicted proteins | sample TARA_B110000858 | Tara Oceans TARA_B110000858 (sample SAMEA4398247) | marine metagenome | biome: Polar Biome; feature: [SRF] surface water layer (ENVO:00010504); material: water (ENVO:00002006), including particulate matter (ENVO:01000060) such as... | depth 5 m | reverse complement strand
CAAGCATCATAAGTTCCTTTAGCACCTACAAGTTTAAATATTTCTCTCATTATTTCATCAGGAGTTTTTGCATTACCTTCTGGATCTGTTGTTGAAATAGGATCTACTTGCAATAGTTCCCCATCTTCTCCAGGTTTTCTAACTTGAATGTTAAATGAAGTTACGTTGCCATTTGCATCTACTACTCTTTCAATGTTTTCAAGATTTTCAAAACTACTTATTAAATCTTTAGCTGCCGCCTCAGCCGCAGCAGGGTCACCTGTAACTAACATATTAACACTTTGTCCTGAAGCATCAATTTCTTCATTCAATTTTCTATCAGCTATGCCTGCTGCACTTTCTTGATCTTTCTCATTCATCCCCTTGGTATCCACTCCTATCTTAATATCAAGAGTTGCTTTTATTAAGTCTTCAGCATACTGGTCCCCAGCTGTTCTTTGTTCTTCTGTAACTTGTGGCACGTATTCATTGCCATTCCAAGCCCATTTTATAAAAGGGTTTTTACTTGCTTCACCAGTATAACCCGCATGCATATCTCCTTCATCTGCAGGACCACCAATATAATTATTTTCATATTGAACTCCATTTACCATATTATTATCTACCATCATAACAGCTAAATTTGATGGGTTGGATGTCATTTCTTTAGCAAAAAGATTTAATGTTTCTTGAGCTTTAGCTCCTCCAAGAAAATCAGACTCTGCTCTACTCCTTGCATCAGAGCGTATTGTAGCATTGATCCCATTCTCTGTAAGCATTTCTGTAACAAGAACGCCTATTTTTTTTCCCTGAGCATTTGCTGCATCTGAAGCCTTATATGAATTAATCCTTTGGTTTAAAAGATTTGTCATTTCATTAGCACTTACAGACTCTCCTGTAAGAATATTTCCATCATCATCTGTTCGAGCATAAGCCATATTACCCTCATCATCAGTAAGGAACTTCATATTTTTTAGATTACCAAAACTTGATGTTAGCTCTGCTAATTCTCTTTCTGCTTTAGAATTAAGACCATCATCAGTTCTTTTTGTAAGTTCTTGAAACTTAGAGTCCCACTGCTCTGCATTCTTTTTAAACAGAGTCCAGCCAGAACTTTGATTAGATTTAAATTTCATTAAATCATTAGGCTTAATTTTACCAGCCCTCATTAATGCTGCCTTTCTGGCAAGCTCATCAGCACTCTGTTGAGATGAGTCTAAGGCAACTTGCCGTAAGGTTTGAGAATCATATTGACCAATATCATTAAGAGCAGCTTGTTGTTCTGTAATATTTTTTTCTAAAAGGTCTTTTCTCCCCTGTCTTTCATCACGAATTCCTTCAAATGTTTTCGTAATTTTAGCAGCTTGCGCACCCCAATCTACCCTTGTTTTTGGGTCTTGCCTTTCATAAACATCAAAGTCTATATTTTTTTTACTTGGTATTGCCATAGTTTATGAGAATTTATATTTTGATGTATTAGGGTCATATATTCCATCTACTGAATCTCTAAACATAAAATCTTGGTCTTTAATTAAAGATGATTTACCTCCTTCAGAATTTAAATTACTCTTCCCATACAATGATACTCCTGCAGCAGCTGATTCTAAACCACTTCCAATAGAATTAATTCCAGAGTTTATACTTTCTGCTCTTAAAGCATTAGCATCTGCTCTTCTTTGGTTTTGCTCCCTGGCGTTAGCCACATCCATTTCAATAAGTTGTTGGTTTATACCTTCTTTAGATTCAGCCTTCATCATATTTAAATCAGAAATCTGTTCCCCCATTGCGATACGAGTCTTTTCAGCTTGTGCTCCCGCTACAGCTCCTACTCTACCTACACCTGCAGCTAATTGTCGTGCATCTCCTTCTTGTAATGCCTCTGTGGTTTGCTGAGATACTGCTAAGTTGTTTTCAAACTCTGCTTCATATGCATCTAAAGGAACATTAAGTCCTTCAAAATAATCTGTTTCTGCTTTTTTCTTTGCGTCTGAAAGTGCCAAAGCTGCTGCTGTATCTGCTTTATCCGCTGCTGTAGAAGCATCTGACGCTGCTTTGAAAGATTGAACTGCCGATATACCTGCTGTAGCTACTCCTATTGCTAATGATGTTACTGCTGCCATATTATATTTTTTTAATCATTTCATGAGTATAAGTACTCCCTTCTTTAAAATTATTTTTTTTATATACTTCAATTAATGGTTTGTTTTTTATTAATGCATAAACATATTTATTTCCTATTTTTTCTGCCTCAAAACTAATTGTTTTAATTAAAAGATCTAATGCATCTCTTCTGTTTTGCCTGTCTTTATAATTACGATTAGATATTATCCAATCACACCATGCTGCTTTTGAATTAGTTAAATACATAAAACCAGCACATATAGGCTTATCTTCTTCATAAACAATAAAACCACCCTTACCATTATCTGGTAAAAAATCTTTAGGAGGGGGTGTCCATCTCCAATCTTTCCACCAATCACACAGAATATTATCGTAGTCCTCTGCTATTAATGGTATTATATTTAATTTCATTATTGCAAAGATAGTAAATTCTATGGAAAACTTTTCATTACATTACTACCTACTGAAAATAATTCTACAGAAGTTGTTGCATTATTTTCCAGTGTATATTGCATAAAGTAACCACGTGCCCCATGAGATTCTGCTTGAGCATTCTTTACGAATAATATATAGTCTAATATAATAGGGACAATACCTATCGTACCTTGAGTGTCTGGAACTGTTTCATCTATAGTTATAGTATTTAGAACTCTATCAATAGAAGTAACCTGACCTGCATATTGTTGCAACCCTACATTATATAAAGGGTATACAGCAGGACTTGCTGAATATATATAATCTCCTACACTTAAAATACTATCTATATTTACTGGAATTGTAATTATAATAGCACCAGGAATTCCAGACACAAGACTACAATCTCCAATACCATTTGTAGATCGTAATTTAAAATTAACAGTATTAGTGTTTTCTCTTAAATAGGTAAACCATTCTCCTTCTTTTTGTACAAAATAAGTATCTAACATAGATCCTGTGCCCAACTCTGTAAATAAAGATTTACACTCCCAAGCGTCATCACTCTCATAAGACATAGTTTTAAATAACTTAATAGTAGTAGGGTCTCTATTAAACACTGATGTTATAGTAGAAGTATACTGTACGTTATAATAATTATTTCTTATAAGATTTGTGTTATGTCTATAAAGATTTCCTCCTCTAAAGGTATAAAAAAAACTATTCATACCTATCATGTAGTCAGGTATAAATGAGTAGAATGAAGGCCATCCTTTTACATCTTGTGAATATGATAATGTTTTTTCTTCGTATTGATTTGGCATAATTATATATTTTTTAACAAGGTATTAAGGCTACTACTACTCCATTTATTACTTGCATTTCCTGATATGTTGCTCCTATAAAAACTCTGTAAAATCCATTAATTAAAGGAGTATCTCCATTTGCATCTTTAAATACCCAATCATTAACAGCAGGACTAAAAGGAGTGCTTAAAGGTGATACTACTGCATGATAAAAAACTACATCATTAGGATCAGTATTAGCACAAGCTAATCCAGTAGTATTAAATAAAATATTAAGAGCAGAAAATGCAGGTAATGCTGCAGGGCAATTAACTTTTAAATCAAAATTATTTGTACCAACTGCTGAAGTGGTGTCTATAACTATTTGTAATGTATCGGGTGCTGCTAAAGTTTTAGGTACTACCATAATAACAGTTCCATACCCACCACCAGGAGTCAAGCCAACACCTCCAGCTGATTGATTTGCATAAGGACCCCATGTAGATGTTGAGCCAGCAATAAAACTTCCTGATTGATAAACATAGTTATTACCTGTAAAAGTTAACCCACCACTACCTGTTGTATTATCAATCCCCACAATGTTTTCATCTCCAATAAGTCCTTCACAATAGCCAAAGTTAGGGGATGAGTATTCACTTGCTGTTATGGAATTCCAAGTCCATGTAGCTCTCGATGCATATAAAGGAGAAGGTACAGTAAATTCAATTAAAACCGCACCTATACTGTTACCAATATCCACTGTAATTATATGTTTACCATATAAACTACTACTTATTATTGAAGAACTACACCCATAAACACATGATGGACATGTTACAGCAGTGTTTAGTGTGCCAGACACAAAATTTCTATATATACCCCCTTGAGAATACCATCCGTCTGGAGCAGGGATTAATAAATCTGCGTCAGTACAAAGAACAGTTGCTGAAGCAAAACTTGTTCCGTCATAATAATAATTTCCTAATACTCCCATATCTATTTAATTTATTAATATTTTTTATCCTGCGGATATTACAGCTCCGTAATTTCCAATTTGAATCCATGTTTTAGGTAATGTTGATGGAGCTGTTAGATTCACTAAGTAATATCCAGGTAATACATATTGCTGAATATCACATGTTAAATTTGCATAACATATCTCTCCTACTTGAGGAATTTGACCAGTGCCATGGAAAGAATACTGAGCACTACCTCCTGAATTTGTATCTGTTAATAAAGCCTCTGCTGAAGAAACAGAAGAAGGGCCAAAATATGCTATTGTACAGGTGGGTAAACAGCCACAGCAAGCGTCCAAAATAGCACCAGTAAGAGTTGGAGAAAAACATAATTGACTCATAGTCACCTCTCTAAGATCCCATATTAAATAAAGAATAATACCAGGACCCCCAAGGCCATAGTTGAATTGAGTAGCTTCATAATTCCCAGTACTCGGATTAATTATAGGTGTAAGTGCTATAGGACCAGTTGCCATTAATGAAGCCACTCCTGTTGGAGTGTTTGGATATAATGTGGTTGAACTATGAATTAAAAACTTATCACTTAATGGATTAAAAATAAAATCATCAAACCCTAAAGTAAGAGACCTCATTGTTATATCAGCCCCTGCATAAGGAAATGCTCCAACTGACCTGACTCCTGTTTGGCTTATATATTCTGTAGGTGTGTTACTGTTTAATGAAGCTAAAGAAGTAAGACCAGGACTAATTGTATTGGCATCATTCCAATTATAATTAAAGTGTATAAATTGACCAGCAGTACTTGGAGATGATAACACTATCCTTACAATAGTTAAATCTTCTACAGGTGGACAATTTACAGTTATTCCATAAGATGCTCCTACACTACCATTAACTGTAATAACAACATCTATAATATTTGGAAGGTTAGATGTCTTATTAACATTAAAGGTGCCATTTGTTGTTTCACCATTTCGAAAAAATGCAATCCCATTCCATGTAGCTGTAATATTTATTGAACCAGAAGTAATTGTATAATCAATAGGAAGATTTCCTATTGATGATCCAGCATTAACACTAAACGATAAAGTTTGAAGAGTATTTGTTTGGGTTATAGTAGTCCCACATGAATTAGGTACTATAGGAACTGGTATGCTTCTGTTATTAGAAGATAAAACATACTCATTCATATATGGATCAAATCCTCCAATTTTTTGTGTTTGTAATTGATCCGCAAATTGATCTCTAAACCAAGATCTCATACCATATTGGGATATGATTTGTATTTGATCACTTTGCCTGCCCAAACCTCGTAAGTTAATAACAGAACCTCTTTTAGCATCTGAAAAGAATATATCTGATCCCCATGCAGTAAAGCTTTCTGGATTAAAACTAATTCCATATTCCTCTATCCTTGCTATCTGAGTTCCTAAAACTTCAGGTACAGAAGCTATTGCCCCTCCCCCTGTAGAATCTGTAATAACATTCTTATCCGATAACACATAAGATATTCTATCTTCTTGTAAAACTAATATATCTGTCTCACGAGAATGTAAAATCTGTATAGGACCAAAAGATGTTTCTAAATCTTTAAAATTAGCAAGCCCTAAATTAAACTCATTTAAGTTATTAGAATTTGAAGGGCCACTAAATACACCACTATACGTAAGGCCAGCAAATCTATCTGTCTCTTTAAATTCTTGATTAGACACCGCTAAAAACCTCTCACCTAACTGAAAACTTTTAGTTGTAGGAGAGTCAGTTATTCTAAAACTCTCAACCCCATTTCCAAAAGTAAAACAATTTGCAAAATTAAGAGTAGTTTTTAAAGCAATACCAGCTGATTGATTTACTTCATTTCCTCCTATACCAGATTTATGGTATCTTAATCCATCTGCAGGGTCTACATATATATCTAACATATCAGATGCATCGTAAAATAAATTAGGATCTACTTCATCAGGCTCTGTTTCAAATACAATTGCCCCACCAGCCCTGATTACTGATATCATAGTATTACAATTAGCAACTGCCTCCTTACTCCAAAAATTAGCACATTGTGGTATACCACCTCTATTCATAAATTTGAAATTCCCAGCAGTAGTTGTTTCACTGCCAAAAACATAAAATCTTGATTGCCAACACAGAGCTCCTAATGAAGTAGTCCCTACTGTAGCGTTAGTTGCATTTGTATATGGTTGTAATCCATTCAATGTGAATAATTTACCAGTCATACCATTACCAGCACCAGTGCTTAAATTAATTTGATCTCCAACCAACCATCTATAAAAATTAGGGTAGAATTGACTTACAATAAAAGTTCCCGAAAATTTATAACTCTTTTTAGTACAACTACCACCAGTGGTACCCCTCCAGTTATTTATTTCAATCTGAACAATAGATCCTTCAGGTAAATCATAAGGCGTACCTGACAAGGCTGCTCCAGCGGAAGCTGGATAGCAAAGATCGTATTCCAACCCGTAATTACAATTCTTTAATGGCCAGATAATCCCCGCTGAACCATAATTAATAACAGAATTAGGGCTTGACTCAGTTTTAAATCCGCCTGGTTTTATTAACATATATAATCCAGGTACATTATTAGATCCTGCTGGAATCCTTGTAGTATCTGTTCCTGGCAGGGCTACAATCTCTAATACTTTACATATGACATTAGTATTGAGTGGACCAAATGAATCTGCCTTTACAATAAGATTCATTCCTTGAGTAACCATATTTGTATTATCTCCTTCTAATTTAAAATAATATTCAGATGGATCAATACCTTCATAAAACAATAGTGAGTATATAGTAAAATAATCTCCTTCACTTGGCTTAACCACAAACTTATATTTACTTGCCCAATACGGAGGTAAATTAGTCAAAGTTACACCTATAGTGTTTTTATCAACCGAGTTAATAGGAGGAACATATATAGTGTTTCCTGTTGAAACTAATACAGTAGAAGCCCTACCATAATCATCCATATAAACAATACCTGTTTCATAGTCTCTATTACTGTGTAAGCTATAAGTATCAGGGGTTAACAAATATCCAGCAGAAGATTGGTAGTCAATGAAAGTAAAATACTCCCATTGTTCTGAAACAACTCCTGCTGCGTCTTGAGAATAATAACGAGCTCCTGGAAGTTGTAATGAAAACTTTGTTGTAGTGACAACAGTATACCGTATTGGTTGCTGAATACATACGGCAGTAGCAGGTGGTCCTGGTACAGTACACGAAGTATTTATAGAGCTATTTATAAAAGCCAGACCTGTACTGGGTGGGGGGAAAATAGAGGCGTTAAATTTATCAGTTAATGTACCTCCTTGGGATGAAGTGTTAGTAGGTATTATTGGCTGAAAAGGTGGAGTCAAGCCAACACCTCCAATAGGCTCCTTAAACTCTACAGAAGACAACATATCAAACACAGTAGTGTAAGCATTTTGTGTTGTAAAAGTCCATTGTAGATTAAATGGTGAGTTATTTTTATAATTAAGATCTATATCAGGGCCGCTCCCATAAGGACCGTTGTTAGGAGCTGATTCAACAGCAACCTCAAAAGTAAAAGTTGTCCCAGGGGCGATAGGGACAGGGAAAGCAGTAAGATCAAATGTAATTTCAGAATCTGGAATGATTTGTGGTCCAGGAATAGGAGAAGGTCCATTATTATACTGATCTCCAAAACTACTGGAAGGTGTTGGAAATCCAACCCCTCCAATTACTTCAGGTATATGTGCTGTAGTAAATTCAATAGGGATTTTCTGATTATTAGCGTTTACTATATCATATCCATCTACATAGTTACCATAAATTAATCTATTTCCTTGTATAGTTTGTGCCTTAGCTATTCGAGGTACATTGTCATATTGCCTTAGTAATTCATCAGAACCTAAAGTGGTAAATATTTTACTGTTATCAAATAATATTGTTTGATTCACATTATCTGCCCATCCTTGATTTTGTTTATTATATTTTTCAATTACATAAATAACATTAGAACTACTTTCTTTATATAACAAATCTACTTGAATAACCCTTTCAGATCCTGTTGAAAATGTAATATTAGCTGCATTAAAACGATTAATCATCCCCGCATTATTATAATTATCTAAACTAAAACTAAAAAGATTAGGCTGAAAGGCTGGTTGACTAAATAAAGAGGTTGGACTATAACCTCCATCTTGATATCTATATCTATATGCAAAACACAAAAATCTTGTTTTCATGTAATTTTCCTGTCCAGGTATACTTGTTGGGACTACTTTTGGGACAGTTAAAGGTATGGTCGGTATGCTCGTATTTCCTTTTTCAAATCCTGGAGGTTTTACAATAACATTTATATCTTCTGTTTGTATTCCATCTACACCTGCGAGAGGATCATCATAATTTCTATTTACATTTATTACTCGTGGAGCGTTTTTGTCATCAGTAAAAAATAATAAGTCTTCTATTTTATCTACTCCTGTTATTAAAAACTTAGGGTCAAAATTTAAAGTTGTATTTACTCCTCCTCCATCATCTATAGATATAACATGATAAGTAATAGTTCCAGTAGTAGTATTAAAAGATACAATCATATCCACCTTTCCTGTTAAAGGAGAGGCTGTAAGATTAGATGAATCATGAACAAACCAGTATATAATTTCATTCATCCCATCTTCAAAAGCCCCTAAACAAAAAGTTGTCTCTGGTAATCCTGATCCTGCAGATGGCCCTGATAATGGTAACCCTTCATATTGTAAAAAAGAAATTTGACTATTTCCTTTTGAATTTTCTACAGCACCAACCTCAGTAGCTTCAGTAGATCCTAATCTAACATTAAGTGCATCTACATACTCTCCCTGGGGAACTAAGCGTTCATCCACGCTTTTATTCATTTTACCTGCTATAAAATTCCCTCTTTCTTCTGCCATATTATTTTATCCATTTATCCTGTCCTCTTAAATTTTGTAAGAGCCTACCAGGATGTATATTACTTAATCTTAATTTAGCATTTCTTAATAAAGAAGATTTATCTTTTCTTGCTCTATTTACAATATATTCTTGAACTCCAAATCTACTATTTAAAATAGAGTATCTAATATATGCATATATAAATTCTTCAAAAAACTTATTTATACTTACGCTTGAATCATCACCACTTTCCAATCCATCTGAAATGTATTCTAATACAACTAATTTTCCCATCATACCAGAGTTAAAATTAATAACTCCTCCTTTTTTATTTATACTAAATGTAGGGTTTGCATTTGCTGTTTCTGTATTTAATCCAAACCTACCTCCTACAGCATAATCAAAATACCAAGTCCCATCTACATTCCAACCCATCTGATTATTATAAGGTCCATTTCCTATATACATATTTTTCTGTGTACCTGCTAATCTTTCAAGATCAAAAGCAGAATCAGAAGGTTTTAAAACCGCTCCATCTATATCAAATAATATTCTACAATCATTATCTTGTAAATATGCCCCACTCCAATTTGTCTGAATATTTTCAGTCATAGGTAAAAGCATTCCATTTTGATTTACAGAAATCCTAACCCAATTAACGTAGTCTTGAGGTAGAACAAATCTTAATTGATCACAAACCTCTAACTCTAATATTTTTATTTCTTTCATTGCATCGTAATTCAGTTCTTGAATTCCTCTTTTTGCATGGAATAAAACTTGGTAACGATTTAAATTATTTATAATTTCATGGTTTCCTTGATACATTAGCATGAAGTTATTTACAATATCTTCTAAGGTAACATACTGATATGACCCCCAATTAGCATCTTCAGGAACTATTCCTCCATTTTCGTAATATTGATAATCTGTAATATATGCCATAATTAACTTGTTTCTTGTGTATCGTTACTCTCTTCAGTTGCTCCAAAATTATAAACGTCAGACTCTCTAATTTCTATCCCTACATACTGACAAATTTTAGCTATTAAGGTGGGTTCATCAGAATCTGGTAACTCAAACTCCTGAAAGTCAGGTCGAGTTGGATTAAATTGAGGCTCCCCTCCTGTTAAAGATACCCATGTCCAACGAGGATCTAAAGGGTATCTAATGTATTGCGCTTGAATATCTCCAGCATTTAAAATTGTAGAGGGATATACAGTAATTATATTAGCATCTAACACATATGCTGGATATGTTTTAGTAGGTGCTGTTAACATAGAATTTGTTAAAAGAAATATTTTATTTTGACTTACCCTCTCTACTTCTCTAATTTTAGTATTAGAATAAATAACATAAGTATCTGCTACTGCTAAAAATATATCTGCACTTAAAGAAATTGTAGTAGCATTAACCACTCCTGTTACATAAGCCTGAGCAAGTGTTGTTGTATTCACCACTAAAGACCCTATAGCTGGCGTAGGTGCTGATATGGGTATTGTAGTCCATCCTACTGCAGCACCATCTACTAATTGACCAACACTTATTCCTGATGATGTGCCTGTAAATAAAGGAGTGGAGTAATAAAAAAGTTTATTTATTAAATAATAATCTAAAGGTAAATTAAATGTATTAGCATTTGCTTGACCTAAGAAAACCTGAGTAGAAAAACTATCTATTACTTCAACTAATCCCTTTACTATATTTGCATATCCTGTCCCTGAACTTCTATTATTTTCTCTATTAATCCAGTTATTGTATTGATAAAAATAATCTTCAAACATATCCATTTGAGCTTGCTTTGCGTAAAGATTAAAATCTTGAGGAGATATATATCCGTAGTTATTTTTATTCGCTATTGCTAATACAGTATTTCTTACTTCGTTTATTGATGCCGCCATATTATTTAAACATTTTTACAAAGATAACAAAAAAAAAGAGGCCCACTTTTTTTGTAGGCCTCTCTTTATTTACTGATATACTTAAACTAATTAAGCATTTACAATACTTGTTACAGCTCTTGGAAGAATCATCTCATAATAAGCGTTCTGCCAAGAAGTAGCTAAAGCTGTTTCCTGTCCGTTTAGAATTGCATCGTAAACGTCATGAGCAACTTGTGCTGCAGTTGTTACTGTAGTAGTTGTACCATCAACATAGTCGATTGTAACTGTTGTTGCTGTAGCACTTGCTGTAGCAATTGCTTTGACTCCATCAAGACTGATCAACTGACCAGTGATAGGAGCATTCGTAATTTTAAGAAATTTTACCATTTTATAAAAAGGTTTTAATGGGTTAATAAAGTGCAAATATAAACAAAAAAAAACACCCTTTTTAAGATGTTTTTTAGTGATTTATTTATCTCCTTTTAAATGTTTCTTTAGGAGTTTATAAGTTTCTATTCCATCGTCAACCATACAATAAGAAGATACAATATCATGTGGATCTTCACCAAATGGAACTGTTAGGAATTTTTTCTTATTATGAACAAGATTAAAATATACATCTCTTTGTTTATTTCTTAATGATAATAATCCATTTTGGAAAAATAATGCTACATCATCTTTAATTTGTAAAGACGGATCATCTAATATATCCATAAAATCAATTGGGTGATTTCTTGAAAATACTAATACATCTCTTTTAAGTTCTGAGGTACTCATTTTATCTACATTAGCTCCTAATAGAACCCTGCCTACAGTAACTAATTTTTCTACTGATAAGTCACGAGCTAAAATTTGAGCTTCTAAAATAATGTTTTCAACTTCTAATTCCTCAGAAGCGTCTTTTGCTCCATCAATTTCTTCAAATATATTCCCATTACCTGGGTGTAATGTTAAAAAATGCTGTAGTGATTGGTTTTGTTTAGGAACGTATAATAAACCGTCTTCAAATACAATTGGCTCCATAATTACATTACCATCCTGCTCATCTTCAAAAGGAGATTTTTGATTTCTTGCGTAACGCATTGATCTATTAATACCTGTCTCTTCATCAAAATGTAAAAGATTAGATCTTTTAGAATGGTGAGAAGATAACATGTATGCTAATGGAGCTGCTGTTCCTTTTAGTCTATAACTTTTGTCTTTTAAGGTTTTTGTTTTTGTTTTCATTTTAATTTATTTAATTTAATTTTTAAAAAAAGGGGAGGAGTTTAACCCTCCCCTAAATAGTGATTATTAGTTCTTAAATATAAAGAAGTTGTTTGCACCTAAAGTACAACAAGCTCTTTCACTTAAGTAATTAACTTGCATCTTATCAATATCAGATGTTCTTGCTCCACCAGCCGAACCAGTGATCCAAGTTTTATAACGTCTATCTTCAGTTTCAGAAGCTCTGTAACGAACATGTAAGAATGGTCTCTTAGCATTTCTTCCCATTACTTGGTCATATACAGATGTTGATCCAGCAGGAACCATAAGTCCATTTACTGCACCACCAACAATATCACCTCTCATAGTAGCATCATTTAAGTATTTCCAATCAGTTTTATAGAAGTCATAACCTCTACGGAATCCTGTAAAACCTAAATTAAGAGCCATATCTTCATCATTATCAAATAAACCATATGAAGTACCACCCGCTCCGTAAGAGTTTTGAGCAGCTAACATATCGTCAATATCAAATGAGAATTGACGGTTAACGAAAATAACATTTTCTTCGATAGCACCTTGCTTATCTAACCTTTGAATTACAGTATCAAATCCTGCAAGAGTAGTTGGATTTCCACCACCCCATACATTTCCTCTGTTATTCACAACATGGAATACACCTTCAGATCCTGCGTTCACAACTCCTGCTGCACCTGCGGAAGTAGATAAAGCTGCTTCTGCACCAGAACCTGTAGCTGCTGGTACTGCTTCAATCATTGCTGTCTCTAAGTAGTCTTCAAAACGTAGTCTTGTTTCGTGCTCAGATTTCATATACCATAAGTATCCAGATCCACCATTTTCAGTAGAAATTTCAACCCATCCAATTTGTGCCATATCAGAACCACTTACCTCGTAAGTATCCTTAATGATAATTGGCTTGTTACTAAAGAATACATCGTTAGACTCTAAAGATAACGACATACCCGCTGTTCCTTTAGCAAATTCCGAACCATAAACCATTACAGTTAAATTTACTGCTCCACCACCTGGTACTACAGATAAAGCTTCGTAGTAAGCTACAGTTATAGTATTCGCTGTAGGTACAGCTGTAACAACCGCTTTATTACTTAATGTAGATCCTGGAGTATTATCAGAAATAAAGATAGTTTGTCCAACTCTAATAGCTATATTAGATCCTACTGGAATTAAAGGATCATTTATTGTTAATGTATCTACTGTTGCTCCTGGAGCTAAACCTGCTGTTACTTGTGTATACTTAGTGTGTAACCTACCTTGTTCAGCCCATTTGATCATGTCTGAATTAGTAGGCATTTCAGCACCAACCATTCTTAAGAATGATGCTACTGTTCTATTACCGTAACGCTCAAATTCTTTTTCATATGTATCTGGAAGATACTGATTAAG